>ENA-UEYL01000571-UEYL01000571.1-human-gut-metagenome-genome-assembly--contig:-NODE-571-length-36921-cov-6.993866_pt1 | contig 36921 bp, 57 predicted proteins | sample MGYA00242941_ERZ507946 | MGnify/ENA primary metagenome ERZ507946 (study PRJEB26167, sample SAMN06115482) | human gut metagenome | host: Homo sapiens | place: China:Guizhou | collected 2015-03-11...
GCTCATGCCGCCCGCCCGTCCGCCGTTGTAGGTGTCGGCCATGATGGTCAACAGCGCCCACATCATGCGGTTTTGGTTAAGGCTGCGTCCCTTGCGCTCCGGCTCAAATGTGACCGTCAGACGCAGAGGCTTGCCATGTGCCAGATCATCCAGCTTTTGGCGTATCTGGGTTTTAACAAATTCCGCAGAGTTTTCCACGGCAAAGCCCCGCCGGGCAGGGTCATACACCACGGGCAGCCGCCCGATTATGCCTTTTCGTCCCATAAGACTTTCTTGCCGTCGGGGAGAGCAAACTGTACCATGCAGATATGCCCGTCCTCAGCACGGGCGAAACGGTCAACCGTGAGCTTTTCCGCCGCGCGCCATACGCCGTGTTGGTCTTTCACCATCGGAACCTGATCGCTCTTCAGGGCGATGGGCTTCAGGTCCATCACGTCCTCCGCGACGCCGAACAGTGCCGCCGCGCGGAGAAAGCTGGTGTTTTCCTGCATCCGGTCCACATCGGCGGAGGGCAGGCACATCGGCCCGGCATCCTTCCGCACCGGAAGACCATTGGCAGGGGAGAGCACTTCGAGCTGGCATCTCCACCAATTTTTTGTGTAATAGTACGAGTTGCCCCAGCCCAGCGGGCCGTATGTCTCGTTGAGGATGTACCGCACGGCAGACTCCTTCGGGAGCACAACAACGCGGATTCCATCCTCGCAGGCAGCGATAACGCGCACCACGCACTCCTCTGGCTTGATCTCGCGGGTTTTCAGGCCCTTGACCGGGAAACTGATAGGCTCAGCCAAAACCCCGCCAGAAACGCCCGCAGAAAGCCCACGCCGCCCGGATGCCGGTTTACTGGATGCCATCGTCGTCGCCCTCCAGATACTCTGTGGGAGAAGGGAACGTGCTGGCATCTGCGTCAGCAGTCCCATCCGGGAGACTATAGCCGCTCTCACGCACGTCACGCTCCAACAGAGCGCGGCAGTAAGTGCAGGCGTCACGCGCTTCCTGTACGGTCAAGTCGCTCTTTGCGAGCAGCAGGTAATTGCGCATGACCTCACCGGCCGCTTTTGCCCTCTCACTGTACTTGCGAAAACCATGCTTATAATTTGCCATTTGGTCTACCTCCTAAAAATTCATCTGCGCGGGTTGCGCTGGCAGCGGCTCTTATTTTAGTTCCTGCCGCCATCGGAATTGGTATATTAGTTATCCGTCACCGTCACCGTAACCGTCACCGTAGCCGTCACCGAAGCCGGAGCCGGAGCCGAAGCCGGAGCCGAAGCCGGAGCCGGAGACGGAGCCTTCGCCTTCGCCGTCACCGTAGCCGTAGCCGGAGCCGTCACCGTCACCGTCACCGTAGCCGGAGCCGGAGCCGGAGCCGAAGCTGTCACGGTCACGGTCACCGTAGCCGGAGCCTTCGCCGTTGCCGAAGCCGGAGCCTTCGCCGTTGCCGAAGCCGTTAGTCACTCGTGCCATACCGGCACCCCCTCGATGCTCTTCTGGGCCTTATCGGTAATGGGGATGATCTCGATGGCCTCAGTCAGCGTCACGCGGTCAACCTCGCAGGGGAACTTGCAGTTCTGCGGCTTGCTGGTGCCATCGGTGGCGAGCTGAGACAGGCTGGCAGCGCCATCCCAGTACCACATACGCCGGGCCTTGCGCAGCGTGACCTCTTTGCCGTCACGGCTCTCGATGTATCCTGCGAAGACGCCAGCGCTGTAGGTGCGCACCATGCAGTACGGCATACCGTTGAGGTCAGCAGCAGGGGACGGAGTGACGGAGTCGGCACGGACATATTCCACGCCATCAACGATAATTTTGTTGGATGCCATTTGTAAATACCTCCATTTTTGTGTGTATGACTTTGCGCTTTTGCGCTGGCAGCGGCTCTTATTTTAGCTCCTGCCGCCAGTGGAGCCAGGCATCAGTACACCCCATACTCCTGATCCAGCAGGGTATCGAGGCGGATGCGCTTTCCGCGGCCATCGCCCGCGCCGTTGTTGTTCCAGCCGTCCGGGTAGCGCTTGCAGACGTCACGCTTGGGGACGCCCATGTAGGCCGAGACTTGGTCCATTGTCAGCCGGATGCACTTGGTCTCGGCAAAAATGGCATGGTAGGCGGTATTCCACGCCTCGCCTCTAGTCGATTTCGCCACGGTCTCTCAACTCCTTCTGCCGGCGTTCATATTCCACCTGCTGGCCGTAGGTGCGGCCGGAAGCATGTGCTCTGGCACATACATCGCTGATACTGCTGCCCTGAGGCAGGGCTGCTTTTTTCTTGGCTGCATAGTATGCGGCCATTTTTTTGTTGTGCTCCTCAGCGTTCTTTTTTCGCACGACCTTGAGGCAGGCCGTGCAGTACTTGCGGCCTCCGCTCATTTTGGATGTGCCGCAGAGTGCGCAGTATCTCTCTTTTGCAGGTGTACCCATCTTATCGCGCCGTCCTTTCCATCCGCCGCCGCTTGGCAGCGCGGATGCGGGCATTGTCCGACCGCTTAAATTTGTCCCACTCCACCAGTGCCAGCGGCAGACCGGAGACGATGGGCGCGAGGATAAAGAGCACGGCCAGAGTCTCGATGCACTTGGCCTGATAGGGCGTGCAGCCGGTGGCTTGCAAAAATCCCTGAAAAATAAACATTACACCGCTCATAATATAAGCGCACCTCCCAACGTATAGGCCAGTATCAGCGCGATGGCCAGGTAGGCCATCCAGCCCACCAGCACCTCACGCGCCGGCTTTTTGGTGCAGACGATCAGCAGTGCTGTCATGCACCCGCCTGCCATAAAACACATAAAACAGGCAAAAATCGTGCCTCGTGTCATAATCGTCACCTCATGCCCAAAGCGCGCTCGATGGGCTCTTTGGGGTAGTCGTTGGGGTAGTTGCCGGACATATAGTTGTTTACCTGATATATCGACAATCCAGCAGCCACGGCCAGCTCGCGGTTTGTCCAACCGTGCTGGACTTTGAGCTTTGTAGCCTCGCCCTTCCACGCCCGGAACTCGTCCGAGAGGATGCGCTTGTTCCGCGCCATGTTTTCCACCGCCTTGTCAAAAGTTATAAATGATGCTCTAAAAAACATTGCCAAGCGGTGATAAAAAGTGTAAAATGAGAGTGCGGGCAATCAAATCACATTTTTTATACTTGGCAATGCATCCGAGTCAGGCCGCAAGCAGTACGGCCCGGCTCAAGTGCTCCGCGCAAGAGGGCACTTGTCAAATGGGGAATCACAACGCTCACAGCAGTTTGCACATGTAGGAGGTCTCCGTTGATTCCTGTACCCGGAGAGGAAGGTATTAACTCTCTGGGAACATCTTTATTATAATCCAACTAAATCCAATTATCAAGAGCAAAATTGAACAATATTGGCTTTCGTTGGATTGCACAAAAAAGAGGTGAGGATTTTGTTTTGGGATAATTTTGTAAGACAGTGTGAGAGAGTCGAAAAGTCACCATCTGTAGCGTCCGAAGAGCTTGGGTTTAACCGCTCTGCTGTTACCGCGTGGAAAAATGGGGCTCTCCCAAGAGTCGCAAGCCGTAAAAAGATAGCGGACTACTTTGGCATCTCTGTCGATGAGCTGATGGGAACAAAAAAAGAGCCCGCCGGGAAGGGCGGGCTCGATGAGCAGATGCAGACGATCGTAGACTTGCTAAACGGCGCTACACAAGAGGAGCGCGATGCAGTCGAGACGCTGCTTAAATCCAAAGTCAAAAAAGATTGATTTATGCGACGTCCGACGGCGAGGTCTTTGCTCTGCGCTTGGTAAGTATCGCCAGCACGTCAGGGATGAGCTCGGGATGGTCTCGCAAGATAGCAATGATTTCGTCGTTCGTCACATGAAACACTCCTTTTTGTTGTATTTGCTGGTTTAATTTTACAACTAATAAAAAAGAAAATCAAGAGAAAAGAGAAAATACCATGAAAATTGCGGAAAAGTGCCGGGTGGCTGCGGTAGAACTGAGCCTCGCGGCTGCTGTCGCTTTTTGCCCTCTTGCTTTTGCGGCCACCCCGGAAGAGGTAGAAGCACAGATCAACCAGATCGGCGCGGTCACGCTGGACAGCGCCACGGCCATTGCAAACGCCCAGGGTGCTTATGCATCTCTGCCCGCCGCGCAGCAGCAGATGGTTTCCAATGCCGGCACTCTGGCAGCGGCCCAGCAGGCGCTCGAAGATTTGCAGGTCAACGCCCTGATCGAGAATCTCAACTCGGAGCTCTACAAAGAGCACGATGAAGTGGAAAATGTCGATTTTTACTTCTGGAAAGGACTCCCGGCCACGGATCAGACCACTTTCATTTTGCCTTACTTCTGCGCAATCGGTGGTGATCTTCAGCCAATCCGCCTGCTGTACGACTACTTCGGGAAAAATTGGATTTTCTTTGACCAGATCATCTACAACGTGGACGGCGAGATCTACCGCCGTGAGGTAAGCAAAGACAAGATCATCCAAAAGACCGTCATCGATTCTTTCGGCTCTGGCTCCTATGTCTGGGAGTACGGCGACGACATTGCAGAGCCGGGCGAAATCGAAATCTTAAAAAAGGCTTGCACCGCAAAAAAGGCCACGTTTCGCTTTAAGGGCAGCGGCACGCTGCTGGACTACCACATGGACAGCTATCAAAATGACCGTGTGGCCATCACCCGAGTTTTTGACGCTTATGAGTCCTTGCAAGCCGCGTCTCCCACTGTCCGCGCCCGTGCTCTGGCTGGCATGGAAAGCCATAAGCAGGGTACAAAGTTTGTAAGGCTGGCGTTTTAAGCCTGTCAAAATATTGAGCTAAGGAGAAATAAAAATGAAATGTCCAAATTGCGGCACAGAAGTTGGAAATGCAAATTTTTGCACAGAATGCGGAGCTCCATTAAAAGCAGGACTTGTCAGGGGTATAGCGCCTCAAGAAGACAATGAAAAGAAAAAGCCAAAAAGAAAAGGCTGCGGCTGTCTGACGGCGATTGTGGTGGTTCTTGTCCTTGGAATGATTGGCGGCTCTTCTGACGCGGGAAGCACAAGCGCCACAGTATCCAAGCCAAGCACAGTGGCAAGCTCATCTATCTCCAGATCCAGTGAGCCCGAGTTGACGATGGGGCAAAGGAATGCACTTAGAGCAGCTGCAAATTATCTGTCTGCAATGGCTTTTTCTCACGATGGTCTGATAAAGCAACTCGAATACGAGGGCTACTCCACTGAAGATGCGACGTATGCAGCTGATCACTGCGGGGCAGACTGGAATGAGCAAGCAGCCAAGAGCGCGAAAAACTATTTGAATGCGATGTCCTTTTCTCGCTCAGGTTTGATTCAGCAGCTGGAGTACGAGGGCTTTACGGCAAGTCAGGCAGAATACGGTGCAAGCGCCAACGGGTACTAACCCGCTGAGGTGTCCACAGTGGACACAAAAATGCCCCCGCCGGGCGGGGGCGAAGATTACTTAAAACGGCGCTTAAAAGACAATACCAAAATTGTATAAGTAATTTTTGCCCAGTCCGGTACACCGTCAAGCTCCGAAAGAGCCCGGGCGAAAGGGGAATGCGCTCTCATATATCTTTTGAACATCGAGATTTTGAGTCTCGATTTTTGCGCTATTTGACAGCTTGGTAGAGACAGCCTGCAAAATCTGGATGCGTTTGTTGAGGTCGGTGACGGTAAAGCCGCGCTGCTCCAACTCCTCGAGCCAGTGTTTGACATCTGCGACGGCCTCAGGAAGAGCTTCGTCCGGTGCGAAAATATTATTAAAATCCATAGTGTGCCTCCTAAAAATAAAGATTTTTAATTAAACCTCGACCATTTTGCCGTTTATGCACTCGACGTGCATCCCGGGATTTATTCCGGCGCGCTTGTCGTTTGCCGCCTGCTGTAAGATGCGGGCCGCATCGGCGTAGATGTCCGCGTCCACATCGTGCTGTGCCAGATAGTACACCAGCGTCAGCACATTGTGCCGGGCATAGCCGGACAGTAAAGTATGTACAAGCTCCTTATCGTATGCCATCTCTCAGCCCTCCCACGGTTTCCGGCTCTGGTCGGGATTCTGAGGGCGGCTTGCGGGCATCCCATCAATGATGGGCATGTCTTCGGGCAGCTCATAACGGACGGTTTTGATGGTGGCGTACATTCTTTTTTACCTCCTATGTGGATAAAATTGACATATTTGTTATAACATGGTGGACGGCTGGACATCAACCGCGCACAAATTGCTAAAATGGCGGGCAAAAAGAACAAATTTATAATTTGATAAAATTCGACAGATGGGAAGGTGAGAGTATGACTGATTTTAGCTATCGCGTTGCCGAAGCTCTACGGATGGCCCGTGATCATGCAGGTCTGAGCCAGCGAAAACTTGCAGAGCGTATGCATATAAACCGTGAGACGGTCGCCAAGTGGGAGCTATGCTACTCGGAGCCGTCCTTGGGTGACGTCATGCAGTGGTTTACCTGTTGCGGAGTGTCAGCTGCACGCTTTATGGATGCCTGCATCCACCCGGGCCTTTTGGAGCATATCGAGGACGACCCCATCGACGCCGAAAAGAGAGGCTATCTCCACGAGGCCATCGATGAGGCCAGCTCTTACGAGGTGGATGCTCTGCTATACATCCGCTATGGGGACCACGGCTCTGATCACGTCGGTGTACTGACAGAGATACTTGCAAACCTACACTGCCCGCTGGATAACCGCGTCTCTCATTGTGGCACCATCATCAGTGACTACGAGGTAGCTCATGCCCGTGGTACAGATCCAGACCCCGCCGGGCTACAGCCTAAAATGACCATCTTAAAACAGGCTCACAGCGGCGGCAAGGCGGCAGTAATCGCAGATCAGCAGGCATACAGTATCAAACGGGAGGTGTAAAAAATGCCGAGAAAAAAAGCCAAGCGCCCAGATGGGCGCTATGAGATAAAAAAGAAAATGCCTGATGGCAAGATAGGGCATTTTTATGGCAGTAGTTTGACCGAGGCCAAGAGTAAATATGAGGCGGCTCGTGATGAGCTGATTTTGCAAACCGAAAAAGCTAAAATTGGTCCATCTTTTGAGGAGGTGGCAAATGCTTACGAAGACTATATAACAGGGCCGGGCAGTCCAATAAAAAGAGGGACGATTAGTGCCTATCGCAAACATTTTGCTCCATTAAAAAATTACTTTGGCGATATAAAGATGACTCAAATCGATGCACAAGCAGTGAGTGGCTATCTTGAGAGCTTAAAGCTCGACGGTAAAAGTTTGCATACTGTTACAAACGCCCGAAGTGTGCTCTCTTGCATTTTTAGGTACTGGTGCGCAAATTACCATGGTACAGGCAACCCGGTGCAATATGCTTCTGTCCCCGCCGGGATGAGGCGGGGCAAAAGGGAAGAGCCAACAGAGGAGCAATGCAGACTCATCAATGAGCATCCAGAGGGATGTGGATTTTGGGCGCAGCTCTTTGAGTATACAGGCCTGCGAATCGGTGAGGCAAATGGGCTCCGCTGGGAGGATGTTGACTTGGGCGCCGGTGTGATCCACGTGCGTCGAGCGATGCCGTGGGAAAAAAACAGGCCGTATTTGGAGACGCCCAAAACTGATAATGCCTATCGTGACATCCCCATCCTCTCGCCGCTCAGACCGGCGCTCCTCGAAAAAAGACGCTTACACAAAGCGTCTGATTATGTCCTGTCAGGGACTGCCGAGCCTTTGTCGCAAACTCAATATGAGTGGAGATGGGCGGTGTACTGCCGTCCGCTTGGCTTGAGCGTCCGGCAAGAGAAGCACTCAAAAATAAAGGGCCAGCCCGGAAAAGTAAGGACTTACTACAAATGGAGAGCCGTTGTAACAGCGCACCAATTTAGACATCTGTATGCGTCTAACCTTTTTTATGCAGGTGTGCCGGACAAGGTGGCGCAAAAACTTATGGGACACGCAGACATTACAACGACCCGCCGGGTGTATCAACAGCTTAGGGACGCCGAAGACCAAAAGTATTATTCGCAGCTTGATGAGTATGTAAAAAATAAAGCAAATAAATGAGGTCGTCAAAAAGTCGTCAAAAGCAAAATTTACACGTAAATGCGCAAAATCCGTGGGGTTCAAATCCCCTCCCTCGCACCAAAATCGAAACCCGCATGAATGCTGGAAAATCCAGTGTCCATGCGGGTTTTTTGATATTTTGAGATATGCGAATATCTGCAAATACTTGCTTATAAATGCTTATTTTGATGTTCCCAAAGTCGTCAAAAAGTCGTCAGCTTTTTAGTCCGCTGGTATGTGCTCCCAATACTGCACCAGCTTATCCTTTACGGCGTCCTCATCGCACAAAAATGCCGCTGCCAAGTCTGCGTAAAAATTGGGGTTGTCGGCGCTGTAAGCCCGGGCTACTTTGCTATAGTCGCTGTACATCATGCACAGCGCGGCCCAGAAGTCCACGGGGTTACAGGTGAGATTGCGCTGGGTCATCAGCTGGGTGGCCTGGTCATAACTCCAGTGGGGTCCGGTGGTGCCGTCGGCATTTTTCATGCGATCGCACCACTCTTCGGCCTCGTCACGGGTCAGATGCGGATGCGGCATCATTACAGCCTTGCCAGATGCACCCCCGTGCTCATACTGCCGGGAAGAGTCGTCCCAGCTGCCCGTCTGGGAAAAGCCGATACGAGGCATCCGACGATCATACCCGTCAGAGTCGGGATAGCGCGGCATCGGATACGGGTCAATGTAGCGGTTTTCCTCGATGCGCCAGGAGCGCCGGGGTTCATCGCGCTCCTCCATACGACGCAGGCGGCGCTCCATGTCCCGCTCCCTGCGGTCACGCTCTTCCTCAAGACGGTCACGTTCCGGCTCACGGTCTTTGTCGTGGTCGCGGAGCATCATCATGCGGCGAAAATTAGTCTTGCCCATAATCTATACCTCCTCAAGAAATGGACGCGGGCGCGCCAGCGTGGGAACGACAGAAGCAGCCAAGATACTTGAACGTGCCTGTGCCGGTCGCAGACGTTGCCACACGGGTAGCGTAGCGGGTGCGGGTGTGGATGCACTCAGCAGTTGCCTGAGCGCAGTTGCAGTCGGTCAGAGGGTATGCGGTCGTGCCTGCTCCAATGGTAATGACCACAGGTGCGTTGATGGTGGTCGTGTCCGGCAAGCTCTGAGCAACGACAATGCAATACTTTTCGCCGTTCTGGTATGCGCCAGCAGGGATGTTGATGGTCAGAGTATCGTCGGCAAACGTGACTGCCTGACTGATGACCAAGTGCGGGCAGAGTTTGCAGCTTGTTTTGCAAGCCATAGTATTTTCCTCCTAAAAAATCAGGGGCAGAGGTGTCTTACCCCTGCCCCGATGGTTCACCCGGTGTTATCGGGGAGTGTGTAGGTTAGCAGCAGCCGCAGCAGTTCACGCCCACGTTGGGATTTGCCACCTGATAAGCGGGAATCGGGCGAGGATTGACCCGGTTCAGGATGGTATCAGTCTGCTGGGACATCACGGTGGTCAGAAGCGCATTCTGACGATCCTGAGAAGCGGCGAACTTCAGGCTCTGGTTCTCAGCGGTCAGGGTTGCAATCTTATCCTGCGTGAAGTAGTCCATCATGCTGCGGAAGTTGGCGTTGCAGTTGTCCACGATGGCACGAGCGTTGTCTGCGATAGCCTGACGGGTAGCGCAATCCTGCTGCGCAATGGTGTACTTCAGGTCGCCGATGAGCTGCTTGTTCTCGCAGCAGCAAGATGCCAGCTGCGTGGCAAGTGCGGTCTGGCCAGCCTGCCGTGCGTTGCCCTCCTGCATGATGGCAAGGCTGATGGCGTTGTCGCCGTTGGACACGCTGCGTTCCAGACCGTTCACAAGCTGTGCGTTCTGGTAGCCAAGCTGACAGATCGCCTGATTGGTACCAGCAAAGCCGCCCGCAACGGTAGCGTTGAGGGTGTTCATCTGTGCCAGTTGGTCATAGCCCAGAGAGCAGATGCCGTTCTGGATGCCAGCCAGAGAACGGGAAGTGTCCTGCTGGTAGAAGCCCTCAGACAGAGCCGCACGAGTATCTGCGCCGCCCTGACCGGTTGCACCAGTGCCAACCAGATAAGGGATGTAGCTGTTCATTCCGTTGTCACCACCGTTCCGACCGTAGCCGTTTGTACCCCAGCCGAAGATGATGGCGAGGATGATAACCGCCCACAGACCTTCGTTGCCGAAGAATCCGCCGTTGTTATTGCCGCCGTCCTGCCCAGCCAGATAGCCAGTTGCAAAATCGTCCATAACAAAACTCCTTTCAGTTTTGAGTTATGCTATCCCACCGCCGTGTGCGATGGGCGAAGCCAAACAAAAGCGGTTTTTATCAAGTCCGCAAAACTGAGAAGCGTTTCGCTTAGAGGGATGCGTTATCGGGGCAGCGTCAGGTTCAGGACGCTTGCCAGCTGGTTCAGGTCAATACCCCGCTCTTTTGCGAGGTTCTGTGCCATCGTCCTGAGCTGCGTTTCGTTCTTACCCTGAATCAGGTTCAAGCCCTGCATGATTGGGGCGCTCTGCCCGCCCAACTGCTGGATAAGCCCCATCGGGTTCTGTCCGGCGCGAGCCAGATTTGCAAGCTGCATGATGGGGCTGTGCGTAATCACATCAAACGGAGAGGACATTGTTATTCTCCTTTCTTTGCTGTGGCAGCGGGCTTAGAAAAGCTCTTCTGCCACTTTTCCAGTTCATCCAGCCTGTGGACGAGGGCATCGTACTGCTCAATAGGCACATACTGCTGTGTCGGTGCAGCGGTCTGCTGTGCCTGTTGTACCTGCATCTGCCGCCACGCTTCCGGGCTGTAAAACTCCTGTACATAGGATTCGCAGGTGTCCGGGTTCAGTCGCTTGCAGTAGATCACACCGCTGCGCAAGTCTGGACAGTAGGTCGGTCTGCCATACAGGTCAGACGGTATCGCCAAAAATTCCTCCCTGCTGGAAACAGGTCTGCCCAGTAACCAACCGCCGTCCTGTACCGACTGCTGAACAGGCTGTTGCCCATTCATCGGCTGCGGACGCTGCGGTTGTGCCTGTTGCATCTGCGTGTTGGGCAGGGGAGTGGCAAGTCCTACCGTGCCCATACCGCCGTAAGGATTGACAGGCTGCTGCGGAACGTAGGGCGCTCCCGGTGCCGGATAATAGCTCATAAAACATCCCTCCTTGTGTATCCAGTGTACTGCATCGGAAAAAAGCGAAGGACAACGAAGGTACAACGAAGGACAAAAATCTTGATTAGAGCTTGATTAGAGCTTGATTAAATCTTGATTAGAGCTTGATTATTTTAAGCAAAAAAAGAGCGCCCACGCGGAAAAATCCGTATGAGCGCTTAACTGTTAAGGGCTTCGCTTTGGAAGCAAGACTAAAATATCACGTTTTGACTTGTAAGGCAAGGCTTTCGACAAAACCAGTGCGAATAAAACAAAAAGACCCGCCATGATACGCATCGTTGAGAGGCTTGGCGGGTTCAAATATCCACCCTAATGTGCTTCTTCGAGAGGCCGGGTGGATTTGTTGATGTTATTATGCCACAATTCGTGCAAAAAGAAAAGCGGCAGACCCGAAAGCCTGCCGCTTTTGAATTGCCTGAGCAGAAGCTCAAAGCTAATCCTATAACCATGATTAGTATATCACACATTCAACATTTTTTCAATGCCTTTTAGCCGGTAGCCTACCGCCGTCCGGCTGTAATGTGTCTGTGCTGCAATGTCCGGCAGCGGAAGCCGCTCCACGTACCGCAGTAAGGCTATCTTACGGTCTACCCTCCCAAGCGGTGCGCTTTTAATGGCGGCGGTCATCTGCTGTCGGTCAAGCCCTTGCAGCGCAGCGGGCAGTACTACACGAGCCGCCGCCACGGGCAGCACCGAGCCAGAAAGGCTGCGGCAGCTGTCCGGCGTTGCGCACCATATTGCCAAGCACGGCGAAATGGTGACGTTTTGTCACCAATTTCGTGATGTCACGAAATTGCTCTTGTGCGGCGTACATTTTGTTGGTGTCAACAAAATGCTCGTATGTAGTGCTTTCCATGATGTCCTCCCTTAATTCATGCTCAAATCAACGCTTTCGATTTCTGCACGGACTTCAAGTGCGTGAAGGTATGCGCCCATCGCAGATTTTTGCTCTTTCAGCAAATCCAAAGAGCAGACCGGCGTAATAGGCAACGTGCCAGCTTCATACTGAATCGTCACACGGTGAAGTTTTTCATATCGGATTTTGGTCTGCCAGTACTCCGCGCGGAGACGGTCTTTGTAATTTGCCGAACACATCGAATCAACGGTGTCAATAAATTCCATTTTAATAACCTCCTTACTGCTTTTCCAGCGCCGCCCGAGCGCGGTCAAAGAAAAATTGAATCACCGTGCCGATGGTTTCATCGGTGATGGCCCAGCTGATAAGCCTGCCGTATTTGCTGGTACTCAGGGTGGCCCGGAGCATCTTGACGACCCACGCTTTGCGCTCTGCGCCGCGTTTAGTCCCCTGAATCTCCTGCTCTGCCCGCTCGATGAGGTCCAGCACCAGCGGCTTTACCGCTGCGCCATAGCCCAGCCGGACGCAGCCCAGGGCGTAAAAGATAAAGCCGCCCAGCATGAGCACGAGGGCCACAGGGGCGGGGATGACGCCCAAAATGTTATTGATTGTTGCCATGTATTACTCTCCTTTCTCTTTTTCGAGGTCTGCAATGCGGTGGTTTGCCACCTTCATCTGTTCTTCAAGCACCGGGATGCGCTGGGCAAAATTGTTGTGTGTCCGGACTTCCCGGGTCAGCTCGTCCAGCTTAGTGTCGGTAATGGCCTGCTGTTTTTCCAGCTTGGCGTCCATGTTTTGAGCGGCCCTGCTGTTAGAGATAAGTACGCCGATCAGGCTCAGGCCGCCAGTGATGAGTGCTACGATGATCGCGTCGCTCATGCGCCCTCCCGGAGACGGGTCAGGCCCTTCTTACGGATGATTTTGGGGTAGTTGAGGGTAGTGACGTTGAGGTCAACATTGCCGGAGATGCCCGGCACGCTGCCCTTGCTGGTGTGCTGGTGGGCGTTGTAGTGGTAGCCAACGGCGGGGGTGCGCCCGGTCGTATCGGACAGCCAGACGTCCCAACGGCTTGCCAAGCGGCCCATATCCAGCTCCATGTTGGAGTAGTGGGTGTAGGTGTACAGCTGGGCGTAAAAGCCCATTTTTTCCACCTGTTCCAGCGCATAGGCGGTGAGGTTGGTGAGGTCGAGGGTGCTCATGGGTTTGAGCTTGTTTTCCTCCACGTCCACCGCCACAGGCAGGGTCAGCTCCTTGCCGTAGACCGCCTTCCGCAGAAGGGCAAGCTCTGCATCGGCCATGGCCTCGCTGGTGGCGTAGGTGTAGTAGTACACGCCCACGTCCAGCCCGGCAGCCCGGGCGTTGCGGTAGTTGGTCTCAAAGGTCGGGTCGATGTACAGGCCGTCTGCCCGCTTGGAGAGTTTTTTGTTGGTGGATACCGTCTTGAGCATGACGCCCTTGTAACCAGCCGCTTTGACCTTGCGCCAGCCGTCGAGGGTGATTTTGCCCTGATAGCGGCTCACGTCGAGGTAGCGGTAGGGTGGTGCGCCCTCCCAGCCGGGAGGAGCGGCGCTCTGGGTGTCCACGGTGGACACCGGGTCAGAGGTAGAGGCATCTGCCGCCCGGGAGAGAGCGGAGAAGAGGGAAGCGAGGAAGGTGAGGATGATGTGCAGCATTTTGAGACTCCTTTTTGTTTTTAAGGTTAGATAAAGCCCTCTTTAGTTAATTAGTGGAATATCTCCTACATTTACAAATGTAAGTCCGATAGTTTTCGCATAATCTATTACGTTCTTCAATTTGTTAATTTGGTTATCGTCACCATAGATATCACTGTCATGCCAAAAGATAATTACCAATTTTTTATTTGAGTTTGCAAAATCGCAAGCGCCCTTTAGATAGTTTTCATTTTCGCTGTATAATGATATCCTGTATAAATCAAAAATATTTGACCTTGCGCCGTTTGTGTCATGCGAGTAAACCATAGGGCGTGTCGGACCACCACTGCAACATACACCGTATAATGCACCGCAAATAGTTCTAACTTGCTCGTTTCTGCCATGATTGGGATATGCAACTCCCGCTACATTTAGCGAAAGATTTACCCATTTGTCTTTTTCGCTGATAAGATAATTGTAAAGTTCTTTAGGCGAATAATCTGTAAAACGCCCTACACCATGCTGGCATATTCCGATATTGTTATTAGCAATCATTGTTCTTAGCTCTGCAAGCAATGTTGGATTTGTAACAACTTCAGAATCTGTCCATAATGCAAGTGTGATTGGGATATTCTTTTCTTTAGCTATCGGAAATGTAACGTTGCTAACTTTTGCATATCCATCATCAGCAACAAGGCAAATATATCCCTTGTCCAATGCACCAAGATTTCGGCGACCCAACAGGTTTGCCATTTCATCAGTGCAGTTTGTTATATTAATAGTGATATCATCAAACTGGCGTTGCACAAGTTTCAGATTTGGCATTTCGTAGTCCGAATAAGGAACATAATCGAGCAACCGGTTTCCGGTTGAAATCTGCATTGTGTCAAGTGTAGCATTACCTCCACTTGCGTACAGCCAGAAATACAGCAGGAGATAGTTTTCTTCGCTCGTTGTTGTAATTGTTGTATAATGTCTGTTTGAACCACTAACAGCATTAGACATCTCTATTTTTCGCAATGCCTTTGATAAATTATCAACAATTGGCTTTTCCTTCGAAGTATAAATAATGTATCTGTTGTTACCGCTAATACCAGTCCACGAGATTGTGTATGTAGTATTTGGCTCGCATTTCCAAATTATAGACTGCACACCAGGGGAAATAAATACAAGAGAATCATTGCACATTATATCTACAATGCTTGCAGTATCTTTATCAAAAAGATTGTCTCTTGAAAATCTACTATTTATATCAACCACATCTTCCTTTAGTTGCTTCACATTCCCATCAAGCTCCGTATACTCCTCCGGGATGCTTTCGAGTGCAGCTGCGGCTTTGGCGTCGATGTCTTTTTTGGCTTGTGTAGATGTGGAAATAAGATTGTTTTTAGTAGCTTCTGCGTCGGCCATGGCTTTTTCCAGCTGTGTGAGGTAGTTTCCAGCGAGGCCGGAAAGATTAAAGTACATCTCAATCTCTCCGGTATCCTCATACCCGTCATTTCTGACATCCGCCATGATGGGCCAGCTCTTGAGCATGTAGCCTTTGGCGTCAGAGACGCACAGCACCACGGTCAGATGGCCTGGGACGCGGAGGGCCTGACGGGCCAGCTCACAGGTGACGACGTTGCCGGAGACGGTGCAGGCGGCACGCTTGCCCGCGCCGTCCTCGATGGTGTCATACCAGCCCTGATTCTGGGGGCCGAAGCCACGGTACATGATGCTGTACACCGCGCCAGCCGGGGCCGTATAGGCTGCACCGCTCTTGTAGAGTGCGATTTGGAAGATACGGCTCTGGCTTTCGCCCTCAACCACGCCAAGGCCCTGAGGGAGCCCTGGGTTATCAAAATCAATTCTGATCTGCTGCATAATCGTCCTCCTGTTTGATGGGTACAAAAGCGCCGTTGATGTACTGGTATCCGCTCAGATCGCCCTCGGGCAGGGCGTCTACATAGGCCGCCCCGTCCGGGAGCTGCTGGAGCGCATAGCGCGGGTTTACTTCGCCGCCGGAAAGTACCACCCGGGTGTCCGGGTCGTAGTTGATCATGATCATGGCATTTCCTCACATAAATCCGTAGATGTTGACGGGCACGCAGCAGCTGTTGTCTGTGTAGAGCGTCACGCCGTCCACGGTCACTTTTCCGCCGCCCTCTGGGATGTCTGCATAGCGGGAAGCCGAGTATTGGCCCTGCTGGAAGACGATTCGGTCCGGGTAAGTGGTGAAAAGGCGGCTTTGGCTGTAGTTCCAATTAAAAAGTCCACGGGTCGTTTTTCCTGTAGTGCTGCCCACCACCGCGATGGTGGTTTGCAGGCCGCTCTCGCTGGTCAGCTGGCCATTCATGACGCTGCCGAATTCGATGGAGATGGTGGAGAAACTGCTCAAATCCAGATTCAGCGTCTGCGGCTCAAAAGCTTTGGCGTCGGAGTTGTGCCAGATGGAGACGTTGTTGCGCACGCCGTTGAACTCCAGCCCATCCTCTTTGATGGTAAATTTGTGGTTTCCGGTGCCAAAATCCACGGTGCCGTCGTCTTTTTCGGTGATGTAGTCGGTGGCCGTTTTGCTGGCCTGGACTGCACGCACGTCTGCTTTTTTGGTTTCTTCCCGGTCTTTTACCACCGCTTTTGGCAGGCTTTGCTTGACCGTGCCGATCCCGATGGAAGTATACAGCTCACTGAGCACATCATACTCCGTCTTGGTGATGCGGGCCGAGCTGCCCACGCCAAGCCGTAGGTACTCCACCCGGACGGTATCTCCTCGGGCTATTTTTTTGATACCCTTGGCGTTTTTGTACTCGAGTGTTTTTTCCAGCTGTACCATGCTGGCCGTGATATTTACCGGGATTTGTCCCAGCTCATTTTTCTTGATAAATTCCTCGGTGCTCTTCCTCATGCTGGCGGCCGAGGGTGCTTTCTGGTAGCTGCTGGAAAGGTCGAGCGGGTAGATTTTTTTAAAGCTGGTGATGCTGGTAGCCGCGATTGGCTCCAGATCGTAGTATTTATTTTTCTTGCCGCCCCGCCAGTAGGGATACACATGAGTATACACCTCTTCGAGGCTTCGCTCCTGGCTCAGGTCGATGAGATTTACGCCGTACTTGATGACCGCACCCCGGTCTACCACGTCTTTCCGCTTCAGGGTGCACTTGAGGCCGTCGAAGATCCACACGCCCTTGTAGGTCGAGGCGATGTTGTTGGAGCTGTTGGCCAGCATGGCAGCACGCAGGGTCATGGGCTTTTCCAGCTCAAAATCGCCGCTGGTGCCATTGTCCTCCGTCACATCGCCCGTGTCCGGTTCAGTGGATTTTTTTGAGGGATAATCGTAGGCAAAAGTAAAGTTGCAGTCACCCACGGTGTTATTTAAGAGCTGAGAGATCACGCTGTCCAGGCTGCTGCCTGAGATGGGCTTCAGGATGCAGTCATTGAGGTCATAGCTCAGGTGGTGAGCGTATACCTGGAGATTGCCGTCCATGGACCGGAGGATCTTGTAGATGCGAAAAGGCTGGCTGTTTTCCTCGGGGGAGGGTTTTGCCAGGATGATGCGCCGCTCGGCCAGGTCTCTGGCATGAGTTCCCACGATGGGATAGGTCATGGTGAGATCATATGCGCCGTTTTCCTCGCAAGAAACTTTGCAGCTGGTAGCGTCCGCCAGCGTGCCAAGCCCGTGGCCAGAAAAATCCAGCACGTTGTGCTCGAAAAGTACAGGTTTCATAACGTCCACCACCTCGGGGTCACGATCACGCCCGTGATGCCCCCGCTCCAGCTGACGGTGTTTTCACCGGGCTGCAGCGTGGGGTACGGGCCGCTGGTTGTCGGGTTGATGTTGGTGCCGTCGGTCAGATAGGCGTCCTCGGTCTCGCACTCCAGAAAAGCGTGCTGTTCGGAAGAAGTCGTCAGCTTGAAAGTGTGGCCGTTCACTTCCAGGGCGCCGTCCTGCCCGTTGCCGGTGATCTCCCAGAGCGGCTTGGCCGTCTGGGCATAGGGGTTAAAAAGCTTCTGGCCGCTGGTCAGATTCTGGGGCTGCTGCCCGGCCACCGCAAAGTGGCGCGGGTCGCAGGAAAACTGCGCCTGGAAGCGGCCGTACCGGTCGAGGATGTTCTTGGTGTTGCTCATGGTAGCTGTAGCCCGGTAAAAATAGCCCGGGTCATAGCCGTCGGCCAGGTCGTGCGGCCCGGGGATGGCACAAAGCCAGTCCTTGATGGGACGCAGCTCTTCTGCCGTTGGCCGCTTGCCGTGGAAGTACAGCTGGTAGGTCACGGTGATGTCGTCGTAGTAGCCCAGGTCGGCGTGGAGCTTGCCGCTCCGTCCCGGCACCACATACTCTTGCAGCTTGGCAGCCGGGGTGGGGATGTTGGGCTTGTACTCGATGTGTGCTCCGTACTCCTCGCTGCTGTGGCCGTTAAAATACAGGTATCTGTCCACTGGATGCGGCCTCCTCGTTGATCATCTGGCTCAGGCGGTCTATGGTGTACTGGGCAAGCTCTTCCTCGTCCATACCGGGCTGTGCCTGGATGGTCATGGTCACGCCGCCCAGCTTGACCGTGCTGGACTTATAATTTTGCTCGTAGGATGGCGACGCCATGCCCACGTCGTACTGCATCTGGGCCTGCAAGTCGCTGCTGACATCCCTGGCCGCGTTGCGCAGGACATAGGCGTTATTTTTTAGGCTGTCCGCCATGCCGTGCACCATGTCCGGCATCCATGTCTCATAGTCCCGCAGGGGGCCTTTGTCGGGCCGGGAAAAGTGCAGGAATGCGCGGATCAGGCCGGCAACAAATTTTGCGGCTTTCGTAAGTAGTCCGGATTTTGCGGCTACTGTCACCATGCCGGACGCCATGCCTTTTACAAGGTCACTACCCCAAGTGGAGCCGAGTCCTTGCAAGCTTGACAAATTGACACCTACCAGATTGCTCATCACAGACAGCATCATGGTCTGCAAGCCGTTGGCCAGTCCACCGTTCTGGGTGTTCATGTACCCGGTAGCAAAGGCCACCAGGCCGTTGGTGATCAGGCTGCCCACATCCACGTTATCCCAAAAGCTATCCCAGGCGCGGTATCCTTTGGCCATATCATAAAACCAGCTGCCCAGGGGGCTCTTTTTCAGGCTTTGGGCCGCTTTGTCCAAACCACCAATTTTTTTGTCCAGATCATAGATAAAGCCAGAGAAACTTCCCAGCAGGCCATCGGTATAAGTAATGTCTCCATCAAGCACATCCGTGACAGTAGAAAGTTCTTCTGTTCCATCTGCCATAATTTTGTTTGTTTCAGTGACAAGTGACTCATGTCCATCAATGATTTTTTTGTAGCTTCTAGTGATAACTTGTGTCGTTCCAATGATCTGCTCTTCATACTGTCCGGTGGTTTCGTTCAGTACGCGGGCCTTTTCCTGGACGGTTTGGGTGGTTTGCTCAATATCGCCTCGGATATCCTTTCCGCCTTTTAGATGCTCTGTTTTATTAAGGGTGCTTTTGGTGGTTTTTGGCTCTGCTGCTTCAGACGTTACTTGCGTGGATGTAACCGCGCCATTTTCCATTTTTTCAATTTTTTTGAAGTTGGTTGCAATGCCATCCACCATTTCTGTCCAGGTAGACGTTACCACCTGGGCAGTTTCTTGGGTTGTCTCTTTTAGCTGGCCGGTTTTGCTGTCAAGGACATTGTAGGTGTTTGTAGTGGCTTCGGTTGTTTTTTTGATAGCTCCGACAATATTTCCGGTTCCAGAAATTAGTTCCGTGCTTGTGCTTGATACGCTATCTGCAAGTTTTTTTATGGTCGATGCTGCTTTTTCCGGGGTCGTTTTACCTCCGCCGCTGCTTCCAGTCGTTCTTAAAAGGTCTTTAAGCGCTTTTTCCTGCTGTGATCGCCTTACGCGGGCATCATGAAGATCTTTGTTTCTCTGGCGTTCTTCATCGGTAACGGTGTTTTTTGGGGAAGTATCTACCGTAAAACTGCCGCCCTCGCTGCCGCCAAAGCCTTGAGAATCCGTTGTGGCTGCCTTATAGCCAAGGATGGCTTTTGCAGCGCTCTTGGCATGATGTGCGACATTTTGGAAAGAGGACGCCAGATTATTTACGCCATTTCGGAAAGTTTCGTTGCTGGCGTAAGCAGTGCCTAGTGCACCAGCCAAGCCGCCAAGAGCTGCAATCACAATGCCGATGGGGTTAGCGCTCATGGCCGCATTGATGGCAAGTTGAGCCGTCGAGAGCAGCATTGCAGAGCCTTTGGCCGTGATAAATGCCGCGGCCAGAGTTCCAAGGGCGATTTTTAGCGCCTCAGAATGTTCGGCGCAGAATTTTGCCGCAGAGGCAACGGCGGAGAGTTTAGGCTCTGTCTCACTGGCCGCATTCATCATGCCCACAAAGCCGCCTGTATCAAAGCCGTCTTTCATCGCCACGGCCAGCTCATTGGCCTTGGTGACAAGGTTTCCGAAAGCCGTAGTAAGGTTAGCCGTCAGTGCACCGGAAAGCTGGGTGGCGTTATCTTTGAGCGTGGAGAGCTTGCCGTTGATGGTCTCGCTCTGGGCGTTCATCGAGTTATAATAGCGCCCGCCCTCTTCAGCTGCATTTTGCAGTGCAGCCGTCAAGAGGTCGTAGGTCACTGTCATTTTTTGCACTTCGGCAGTGCTTTTGCCGGTATAATCGGCCAGGATGCCGTAGACATCAATGCCAGCATAGGCAAACTGCTTGATGTCTGCCGCCGTGGCCTTTCCTGCGTTTTTGATTTGCTGGAGGTTTTGAGCCATTCGGCCCAGCTCATCGCTTCCGCCGCCCACGGCAGAGACAGCATCGCCAAGGGCCAGAATGGTTTTGCGGGAGTTTTCTGCTGTTTCTCCGGTAGAGATTAGATACTCGTTTGCCTTTACAAGGTTGGCCGTATCAAACGGCGTCCTTGCAGCATCTTTTTTGATCTGTTCCAGTGTTTCGGAGGCCTTTTCCTGGCTTCCCAGCATGTTGGTCAGCGCCACTTGGTACTGTTCAACTTGGGCGTTATAATTTACGCCCGTTGTTACAGCCTGAGAGCCGATCTCTTTGATTTTTCCAGCGATGGCCGAAAATGCAGTGGCTAAAGTCTGGCCTTTTGCCACTTCTCCAGCCATTCCATCAAAAAAGCCGCTCTTTTTCTGGATGCTGCCAAGGCTGTCGGCGGCTTTGTCGGTCTTGTCGGCAAATTCGCCCATGCCGTTCTTGGCATCTTCCAGCCGGCTTTTCATGGTCTGCAAGTCGGCGTTGGTCTTGTAGATGGATGTCCGGTAAGCGGACGCCTCATTGCTGGCCGCGCCATACTTGGCCACCGCGCTTTGGAGCTGCACGTTTTGCAGCTTGATGGCGGCTTCCTGTGCCTGGATCTGCTTGCTGAGCACAGACGCCACAGAGGTGGCTTTTTGCTGGGCAGTGCTGTTTTTGCCAAGGGCAGCAGTGGTGGACGCCATTTCCGCAGCATATTCTTTTTGCTGCTGGATGATGTTTTTCATCTGCTGGCGGTATTGCTGCTCACCCTCAACGCTGATTTTCGGGCCGATGTCTGTTCTTGCCAAGCTTTACCACCTCCTTACTCGATTTTTTCCAAATCGTCCACATCCACATAAATCTTCTGGTCGGCGCCGTTTTCTATCTGGATGCAGGCCAGATAATCCAGCATGTTGCCCAAAGGGCAGGCAAGCACCTGCTCTTCATCCATGCCGATTTTCCGGCCATAGTACAAAAACCACGTCGTGTTGAGCCTTACGACGTGGTGCTTTCGGCGTTTTTTGGGGAGTTGTCCGGTCTGGCCTCCACATTGCGGGCAGAGCCCACGGTAAACGCTGCGAAAATGTTCTGTTGGATGTCCAGCAGGTCCTCAAAGGTCATGACCTCCTGCAAATCCTCCGTGCTGGGCAGGGTGGGCAGCTCGATTTCCTCGCCGCGCATTTTGGCGCGGGTGCGGCAGCGGTTCAAACCGCCGTCGATCAGCAGCAGGGCCAGCTCCAGGGTGGTTTTCATCAGGGCACTGTACTGGTCTTTCTCGGCGTACTCACTCAGCAGGGCGCTCACCTTATCGACGCCCTGGAAGCGCTTTTCGATGGCGTCCGTCGCCTTGATGGTAAGGCACATAGGAAATTCCACGCCCTCAATGGTCACGCGGCCCATGCGGTCATCGGTCTTGATCCACTCGGTTTTGTTCCACATCATAGCTTACTTATCCCCCAGCACTTTTTTGATAAACGCCACGGCTGCGGCCTCGGTGGCAAACAGCATTTTGGGCACGATCTTCCACACCTTTTTTGCGCTGTCGTCCCGCAGGATGTTGTAGTCCAGCGTCTGGGTCTGCCAATCCACAGAATCGCCCTGGGTGGTGGCGTCGTCGTTGGGCACCTTGAATTTGATCTTGGTCAGCACAATGGCTTTCCAATAGCTCTTGCCGTCACGCTGCACTTTCTTCACAGCGCCCAGGCCCAGGTAGGGAGGATCCATTTCCTGGTCATACTGATACGTCTCCACGGCCACATCGGTGGTGACGCTGTTGCCGTCCTTGAGGCCCATCACAAAGGCCTCTTCCTCGGGGGTGAGGCCGTCGATCTCACAGGAGCCGGTGCCGCTGGTAAAGGTTCCGCCGCCCACGGTCTCGGCCAGCTGATCGTCGGCGTAGAAGTCGTTGTCGTCGCTGGTGCTCACGTCGATGCTCATGGACACGGAGCGGCCCAGTTTGCGCACACCCGTGTAAGAGACCACGCCGCCCTCGGATGCATAGGTGGCAACGTGGATGTTGGAAAAGCCAGTGGTCACAACACCATTATTGTTTGCCATATTTTTCCTCCAAAAGATAAAAGAAAAGCAAGGTGTCCACTGTGGACACCTTGCCGGGGTTGGTTATTCGTCTATCAGTGCAGCGATTTTTTCTTCGATCGTCACTTCCATGGCGTGCTCTGCATCCTTGCGGATTTTTTTCACGGCAGGAGCGATAAAAGGTGTTTTATTGCGGACGCTGCTTCCGCTTTCGACACTGCGGGCAATTAGTGCGTTCGGCTCACCCTTGAGGTAAGTCTTGGTGCGCACCTCGTTGTACCCGTTAAAGCCGATCTTGGTATTCCAGGCAAAATTTTTATGTTCCATGACGGCGATGCCAAGGCCGTTTTTAAGGCCGTCGGCCTGTTCCTTGGTTACACCGTCGAGGAGTTTTCCGCCTTTTTTGTCCTCTTCCGAGAGGTAAAAGTATTTTTGCCCGGAAGGCAGGCTGTGCACGGTGATGTCGTCGATGGAGCTTTTGATGGCGTCCGCTACGACTTTTGCGCCCTGGTACACGGCCTGCTTGCAGATGTCGTCTGTATTACGGCCCAGCTTTTCCAAGTTGCGGAGATACTGGGCAGAGCCTTTTGCAGTGATTCTAGCCACATCCCGTCACCGTCCATCTCCATTCGTAGTGCCAGATGCCCCGGTCAGCCTCATACTGCACCGAGTTTAGAGACCAGGTGATGCACTCAGAGGCGTCAAAGCTCGCCTCTAAGGCCTCGCACCATGGGTCAAACTCGATTGTTGTAAAAAGGTCTGTCGTGCCTGTGACGGCCCTTTCTGCGTGCTTTCCGTCGGCGCTGAAATCATCTGCGCCATCTTCCTGCCACACAAAGTACCGCTTGGACTTCATCCGGCCCCCGTGGCTCACTTGGTCGGTGACTGCCGTGTGGGCTGCAATGATGCATTCAATCCACGTCATGGTCGTCCTCCTTGGTCAGCCGGGCGTCAAAGTTTTCTTCCACGGCCCGCAGGCTTAAATCCAGCGCGGGCGGGTAGCAGCCCTCCACGGCCTGCACCGTGTCGATGCGGTAGCGCTGGCCGTCTTCGGTCTGTGCCATGTCCTGGGAGCTGATCGGGATGCCCGGGCAGGGAACCCGCACCACCCGGACGATCTCGGCATTGTTCTGGCGGCTGAGGTACAACCGCTTGATGCCCAGCTGCCGCTCCTCGTACCGCAGCACGCATTTCTGGGTGAGCTTGTACACAGGCTTGCGGCCCGCCGGGGCCACGTCGGTGACGCCATAGACGATCACCGCGCCGCTGTTAAAGTTCTGGCTGATCTCAGCCGTCGGGCGCGTCGGCAGTTTTCGCGGCATACGCGGTCACCCGCCTTTCATTTTGTGCGGCCAGGATGAGGTGGCGGTAGTTGTTCTCGAAAATATCCGCCGCCCCGTCCCGGGTATAGCGGATATAATCAAAAAGCAGGCTGCGGTGGAGGCCGGGCTGGGTGTAGTCCTGTGCCGTGCCGATCTTTCTATCCAGATACCCCATGCCCGCCACGGCGATGCCCCAGAGCTTTTTCTCCAGTTCATCGTCTTGCCATGTAATATCGAGATAGTTTTTGATGTCGGGCAGCAGCGCAGGGCGAATATCATCCCATGCGGTCGTCATGGTCAGGATTTGGTCACGGTGACGGTGTAGGTCTTGGTGGTGGTGCCGTCCTCAGCCGTCACGTTGATGGTCACGGTGTTCTCGCCGTCTGCCCAGGTCGCAGCCTTTCCGTTCTCGATCACCTTGGTACCCACCTTGACCTTGATCTTTGCGCCTGCATTGGCCGGAGTGGCGGTGATGGTGGTGGTAGCCGCTTCCGTGGATGCGGTATAGGTGATGCCCGCAGAGGTAAAGGCCGGGCTCAGGGACAGGTTGCCCAGCTTCAACGCGCTCAGGGTGGCGTCAGTGGACGGGGTAGGGGCTTCCACGGTGGTCACCTTAAAAGGCACGGGCTGCAGGCCGGAGATGTCCAGGTTGAGAAAGGCATTGTTGTCCATGGGCAGGCCGTTGGCATACAGCTTGATGAGATAGACACGCTCATCCTCCAGGAAGTGGTAGTGATCAGAAAACTCGATCTTGCCGCCTTTGTTCATGCCCACTGCTGCAAAGTACAGACGGGCAGCACCAAAAACAGCCTGGCCGCGCGGCAGGGCAGCGGTCTTGATGATGCTCATATCGATGGGCAGCACGTCCTTGCGGTAGGTGCCATCCGGGGCCTTGACGGTGGTGGCGGGCATGACACTCTGGTAATAGTCCTGCGGATTGACCAGCAGGATGAGGTCAGCCGGGTCGCGGTCTTTGCCGTTGGCCGTGGTAGCCAGCAGGGAGACCAGATTGCCGATGGTGGCAGGCTCCAGATCAGTGACTTTGATCTTTGCTTTTTCGGGGTACTTGCCTGCCTGCACGCTGGCGCTCTCAGACACGTCGCGGATCATACCGATGGGCTGCTCTTTGCCGTCACCCATGACGATGCCCTCTTCCAGACCGTTTGCCAGTGCCTCTGCCAGGATGGCGCGGATGTAACGATCCAGCCACTCGGGGCCGAGGTCAAGCTGGGCCTTGCAGACCGGGATAAAAGCAGACAGCTTAAAGAGGCCGACGTCCACTTCCCTAAAGCCGGAGGTCAGCTCTTCCACGATGGCATCACACAGCTTGCCCCATGCGCCTTTGTGGCGGCCATCGGTGTTCATCATCATCCGGATGGCACCGCCCGTGGGGGTAAACTGGATCTTGCTCAGCAGCGGGTGGCTCTCGGCCAGGTCATCCATGACGCGGGAGATGATGGTCTGGGGGAAGACAACAGAGACGTTTTCCAGTGCCTGCTTGGGGTTGTCGCTCCGCATGGCCGTGGCGATGCTCTGGTAGTAGTCCCGCTCTTCGGTGGTCAGCTGACGGACGCCACGGGCATACAACGCGGAATTGTCCAGCTGCTGACGCAGGCCGCTGATCTGGCTCTCGTACTCTTCGGCGTTGATCTCTCCAATGGTCTGGCACATCTCCATAAAGATGCCGGGCAGACTGTCGGCGTCGTTGTTTTTGACAGCGGCGGCAAGCTGCTGGCGCTGGCCGTCGAGCTTCTGGCTTTTCTTGTAAAGTTCAGAAAGATGCATATCATTTTCTCCTTTTCAGATATTCAAAAAGCCGCGCCCGGTATGGGTGCGGCTTTGCGGCTTATTAAAATTTGGCGAACAGCTCAAGCACAGAGTGCTGTGCCGGGGGCGGTGTCTGCGGGTCGGGCGGCTTCTGAGGCGGGGGCGTCTGGCCCGGCACCACCAGCATCTGCCGGATGATGAGGTCGCGCACGCTCTGGGAAGCGGCCTTGCTGGAGGCCTGCTTCTGGATACTGGTTGCCAGGCCCATCTCCAGCACTTCCTCGGGGCTGTACCACGTCTTGCTGTTCAGCAGGTCGGTGGCGGCCTGTTCGGTCATGCCCGCAGCGGTAAAAGCGCCTTTGCCGATCTCAGTCAGCTTGTCCAGCTCATCGGCAGCAGCGCGGAGGTCTTCAGCGTAGCCATAGGTGCCGCCGATCACCGGGTGAAAGTAAAAGGCGCTCACGTTGTTGGCTACCCGCTGGGAGCCAGCCAAAAAGGGATAGATGGCTGCGCTGGCCACAAAGCCATCTGCATAGGTGTTGACTTTAGCATTTTTGGCAAGCAGGGCGTTATAAATGGCAAAACCCTCAGCCACCTCGCCGCCATAGCTGTCCACATGCACGTTGATCTCGGCCAGGTCGCCCGCCTGCTCCAGCTGCCGGGTAAGGCGGTAGGCGCTCACGTCGCTTTCTACAAAGGGGAAGCTGGTGATGTCGCCAAAGATGTAGATGTCGGCCTGTTCGCCCGACTGCTGAAAATCAAAGTACGGTTTAGGCACTGTTTTTTCCTCCTGTCTTGGTGGTTTCGGTTGCGGCATTGCGGGCCACGCTGTCCACGGTGGAGATGTTTTTGGTCATCCAGTGGATGTTTGCCCACTCATCCGGCAGAGGTTCAAGGCCCGTGGCCTCGCGGCACTCGTTGATGGAGCTGTAGGCGCTCTCGATCAGCTTTTCGATATTGGCCGCATTGGTCAGCATATCAAAGTGCTGAATGGTGGAAGTGTCCACGGTCATCCGGTCGCCGCCTTTCCAGGCACTCATGCCATAAAGCTTGCGGTTGCACTCTTCGCTGATCTGGGCGGCAAGGGGGTCAATGCAGGTCGTCAGCCAGTGGGTCACCACGTCGCTGATCCCAGCCACATCTCCCTGCACAAGCACCGGGGGGATGCCAAGGCCCCGGGCCGTAAAGGTAAAGATGTCATCCACAAGAGCACGGATGTCCCGGGTGTCCTGTGCTTTGCCCTCACCGCCAAACTGCTCGAAGTTGTAGCCGTCAAACTCTGGCAGGATACCGGACTCGCTGGAAAGGAACGGCTTATACTGGGTGTTCAGCATCTCGCCGAAGTTCTTTTCAAAGTCGTCCCGGCCCTCGTTCACCTGGTCGATGTGTACTTTGAGGTGCTGGCCGGAATTCCGGATGGTGGCTTTCATGGTGGCCTGCACAAGATTGTTGTAGCTCTCATACAGCCCATCTACCACGGCTTTGGCATTTGTGCTGTTGAGGGTAAAGTGAAGCACCTCGCTCTCTTTCAGGGTGCGGGTGTATGCCTGGTCGCCCACCTGGATGTCTTTATAGACTTTTTCCTGGGTGGGGATGTAGTCAGGCTTTGCCCAGCTGTCGGCTACCACCAGATTCAGCCGCCCGCCCCGCACCAGCGGCACAAGCAGCGCCTCGTTGTGGGCGTAAAGCTTGTAAATGGCTTTTTGCCAAAATTCGGTGCTGTTTTCGTTTATATTTGGCTCCACGTTAAAAAGATAGTAATAATCTTTTTTTACGGAGCTGCCTTTTTCGTAAGTCTTAAACTCGCAGTTTGCGATGGCTTTGGCGATGAGGTTTACACAGCTGTTAAAAGCCAGCTCCCGCAGGCGGTATTCCTGCCAGCAACTCACCCAGTCCAGGCCATCAGCTCCGGGGCCGGAGATGTGCACCTCTTTTTCCGTGATGCCGCCCTCGGGCGGGGCTTCTGCCTGCTGTGGCTTACTGCCCACGCCAAAAAACTGGCCCACTTTTTCAAAAAAGCCCATGTTGTTTTTCTCCTTTACCAGCAGATTGCGCCCAGCTTGGGCTTTCGTACCTGTCCGGTGCCCAGCTCACTCTCAATGACCATGGAAGCGGCCAGCGCCATAAACGGGTCAGTTTTCCGGCTCTTGGCCTCAATTTTGGCGTAGATGAAGTTGCCTGTGTCCACGCCCTGAGCCCGGCTGCTTCGCACCCGCTTGGTGTTGTTTGTGGCCCAGCGCAGCTGGGGAGCGTCTCCCCACACAAAAAGACCGCGGTCAAAGCAGTCTTGGATGAGGGGGTCTACCTGCATGATGTCACTGGGCCGGATCAGCTTGACCCGGTTTTTGTCCTTGGCGTCAAACCCGATGCTTTGCAGGGCCTCGGCCATCATAGTGTACCTGAAATGGTCAAGGGCCAGCTTTTTGATGTTGTATTTCCGCGCTGCTTCCCGGATGTAGTCGGTCAGCAGGTAGGGCGAAATGCTCACATCATCCACATAGATGCATTCTCCCATGTCGCACCAGGTCTGCCATGGGGCCTTGATGCGGGTCAGGGTCTTGCTCTGGGCGCAGATCCACGCCCGGTTGATGTCATACCGGGTGTCACCGCGCCGGAAATGCAGGTTGACCGACGCCCAGTCGTTGAATTCGGCGTAGTCGATGCCCACCGTGCAGCTCCACCCGGTCAGGTCTGGCCGGGGGCGGTTGGTGGCTCTTACTTTTTCGTAGTCCGTTACCGAAATTTCTTTTGCACCTTTTCGGATGCCCATGCGCTTGGTGATAAAATCGCCGTTTTGCTCCGGGCGCTCTTTCCAGTCGCGGTATTCGTCTTGGATCTCCTGCATCAGGTGCGGCAGGTAGGGCAGGGACGGGTTGGCCATGCACCAGTTTTCTGGATCATGCACCTGGGCTTCACTGTCCAGGCAGCAGATGAAAGGTAAAAATCCCTCATCGGCCTCGCCCTCAAAAAGGATGCGCCGCCCTCGGGCCAGATAGTCGTCCAGCGGCCCATCTGAGACTTCGCCGTTGGATGTGAAAAAGCCCACGCGGGGCTCGGCCACTTTGCCCTGTCCAGTGATAAAAACCTTGATGTTGTCGTAGTTCTGGTACTGGTGAACCTCGTTGAAGATGACAGCGCCGGAGCGCATACCGTCGCGGCCTTTGGGATTGTTGGTGCGGCCCTTGACCTCGCCAAGGTTCTTGCGGCCCCGCAAAATCTCTTTTGTGTGGTAGTAAAACCGGGAGAGTTTGGCCTCCCACTTGGGGTTTTCCAGAGCTTCCACGATGTCTTTCACCGGGGTGACGGCCTGCTCCTCGTTGTTGGCACAGATGTCCACGTTGTAGTGAGGCACCGGGTTGTATGGGGAGATGAGTGCCGCTGAGGAAAGGGCAATTACGCCGTCTTTTCCAGCGCCACGGCCCACCATAGCAAACAGCGTCTTGAAGCGGGGGGAGTGGTCGGCCCGGTAGGTGCACAGCCAGAGCCCAAGCGTAAATGTCTGCCACGGGAAAAGGCGGTCATATGGAAAATACCGGGCCAAGCGGAAATATTTCCGCATTCGCTCGGTATCCACATAGATGTCTTCTGTCTCAAACACGCGCCGGATCAGCGCCACAAGGGCTTTTTGCTCTTTGCAGGCTCGCTGGACCCCGGTCTCCACCAGCTCGATGTACTCCAGAATCTCCGGGGGAATGTTACAGCTCATCGTCCTCGTCTTCCTTGGCCGCCATAAACTTGTAGGTCTGCACGATGCGCAGCAGCGTCTGCACGGTGGAGTTGGAAGCGCTGGCGGTCTGGTTATAGGTCTGCACTGCCGGGTTGGGGATTTCCCGCTCTGCACCGCGCGGGGTGATCTGGATGATGGTCAAGCCGTCCTCTTCGATGGATTTCCGGGCTTTTTCCAGCAGGTCGAGCTGGTCCACATAGCGGTCAAGCGTTGTGCGATAAAAAAAGTTGGTGTCACAGTTGGCCGCTTTGGCCGCTTCTTCAATTTCTTTCAGCTCCTCCCAGTACTTGACCCGGGTGGGGGGAAGATTTTTGTTTTTGCCCATCGTTATCCTCGCTTCCTGTGGATTTGTGCAGATTGTACAGCTTCTACGCGCGCGCACACGCGCACGAGATCAGCTGGAAAGTCAGGGAACGCCCCAAGTAAGGGCCAGACCGACCGAGGCCGTTTTCCCCGATGGGGGGTATGCCCTCAATCCCAGCGCTCCCGGGTCAACGGCGGCGCACACTTGGCGCGGCGCATTCTTTCCGGGTGGCAGACCGTCTCGTGGCAATCCTTGCACACGCTGATGAGGTTGCGCTGCTGCTGTCCATCGGCGTCTTTGTAATAAATATCCAGCGCCAGCGCAGGAGCATCCCGTACATGGTTTACATGGTGTACCAGCTCGGCGCGGTGATACCGCCCGCGTTGCTTGCATATCTGGCACTCGTGCCTGTCCATCTCCAGCACCTGCCGTGAGAGGCTGATCCACTGCGTGGTGCAGTAAAATGGATGCACGTCCCCGCGTGCGATCAGGCCTTGCAGCCATTTCAAAAATCTTGCGGTCATAACAAGCTCAGCTGCTGCCCAGCTTCCTGCTCCTGTTCCAGCCTCATCTTTGCAATTCGGAAATACTTTGCATCTTTTTCAATGCCGATGAAATCTCGGCCCTCGCGGATACAGGCCACACCCGTGGAGCCGCTGCCCATAAAGCAGTCGAGCACCAAATCTCCCGGTTTGCTGTAGTCTTGCAGCAGTCGCTGCAAAAGCTCGGTTGGCTTTTGTGTTGGATGGACTCGCTCATCATCGCTGTCAGTGATAAAGCCTTGAGACATAAACCGCTCAATCTTTGTGCGTCTGCCGTTGAGCGATGTCCATATCAGCTCGGCATCACTAAAAGGATTGTTAAAAGCCCGTCCACATTTTTTGTCCCACACGATCCACTCAGTACTGCGTGGCAAAAGGTCTGCAAAGTAATTGCCGCCAAATATCAAAGTACGTTTAGACACTCTGAGGATTTGGTCAAAGTACTCTTTTGATGGTCTGTCAGAGTCCCACGTGTCGGAGTATTTTTTGTTGGCAGAGTGTCCATAGCCACCTGAGCCTTTGTCCGTCCCTATGCCATACGGTGGGTCTGTCAAACAAAGGTCGATGCATTTATTTGGCATCTTTTGCAAGACGGTCATGCAATCGCAGTTGTACAGTTCCGTGGGGCAGCCTCCTTTCTTCTAGCGTTTTGGTGCCGCTTGCAGGGCTCGAACCTGCGCACGTCCGGTTATGAGCCGGATGCTCTGGCCGACTGAGCTAAAGCGGCATAAAAAACCAGCTTTGCTGCATGGAGCTCATCATGCAAAAAGCTGGTTTTTAATCGTATTGTATCAGCAGATGGTTAATCCGCACGGATAGCAGGCCGTGCTCCTTGGATACAGCCACGGCCTCCGATCTCTGCCCGAGGCTCGCGTTTTGTGTGGTCTGCGCGAAAACCGAAACGCCGCGCATAGCGCACAAAGTGACTTCCTTTGTTGCTGATCGGTAAGACCGAGAGGATAAGGCCAGCGCCGAGGCGCGTCAAAAACTTTGCCATGTCGCAAATCAATTCTTTCAAGCGCTCAAGCATTTTGCAGGCCTCCTCTCCAAAGGTGTCCACAGTGGACACCCGCCGGGTTGTATGATTCTGTTTTCTCAACGCGCCGCTGGGTTTTGGAGCGGACGGCGCTGTTGACCCATTGAGCACGGATGAAACCAAGACCGCGCTATGATTCCCGCCGAGGATAGATCATAATGTGCTGACTTTGGATGTGCCAAAATCTGCATCATAATAATACCATGCCTTTTTAGGACAATCCGGACATTTCGGACAATCCGGACATTTCGGACAAATCGGACATTTCGGACATTTTGGACAAAATAAAAGCGGCCGCTCTGCCTTTCAGAGTCAGCCGCCCCGCCGGGGAAAATGATTCTATTTTGCTGTCTTTTTTCGCTTTAGCGGCCTGCCGCACTCCGGGCAGAAATTCAGCGGCCCGGCCCGGTGAGTAATAACGCCACGCACACCCATGTGTTTCCGGCGCGTTTTGGTGATGAGGCTTACTTGGTAGGTGGTATATAAATCAGGCTCATCTTTTGGCTCGTGTTCTTTCCACCACTTGAGCCGCTCGCAAAAGTCACAAGGCATTTTTCTCATCTCAAATTCTGCTCGACCCATCTATCTACCCGCCGCCGGATGGCATCGGCGTCCATGTCGCAGCCCATCTCCATCAACTCAACAGCCACGTCCTGAGGTTTTTTGCCGAGGATGCAGATGCCGGAGATAGCCGCCCGCAGGATAAAGTCGTCACAGCTCTCGACGATTTGCAAGCCTTCGAGATATGCTGCTTCGAGCTTTGCGTTTTTGTCCTTGAGTTTTTTTATCTCGGCCTCCCTCTGTGTGTAGGCATTGTCAGCAGTGCCTCGCACTGTGGCGTGGCCGATGATACAGGCGTTTCCGTCGCCGCGAGAGGACTTTACAACATCGGCCACAAGCTCTGGCCCTTGTGCCTGCTTTTCTTCCAGCTTTTTGATGAGCCGCTTGCGGGCCTTGATGTCATAAGGGATTGCATACAGTTGCTTAAACTCTCGCGGTTTCATCCTTCGCCCCTCCTAGAGGTTATTTTAGCTCAAAATATCTTACCAGCTCTGTCCTTATCTCAGCTTGAGTTATCCATCCGCAGGTAAAAAAGCTGTAATCCTGCAAGATAATGGCATAGCGTGTGGTGTCGGTTTTGCCTTTAAGGTCTCGTGTATCATCCACCTGTCTCCAGAGTATCGCCCCGCCGGGCAGCTTTTGGGTGTAGTAGGTCAGCTTAAAAGCAGGCTCCTCAAGATTTAGCTCCCATGCTGCCAAGCTATTTAATGTTTTCGCCGCCAGCTTGACAAGTGTGTCATGGCCTCTTGGTATACCATCCGGCTCTTTTGTAGCAGGGATGCCGCAAGCCTTACAGGCATCAACAAACCAATGCCATGTAAAAATCACCTTTTGAGTCCGGTCGGCGTTGCGCAGCACAAGCCCTCTCGGTAGATAATTGACATACCCACCGCCCATCAAAGGGTGTCCATTGTGGACATTATGGCAGCTGTCCAAAAGATTCCCGCCGGTAAATTCGGGCAGCGCCTCAATCCAGTCCTCGTGGCAGATCTGCACAGCATATTGATACGCCCACTCGGGGAGTTTTGTTGCTGTCTGATGCCAGTCCACACCATCCTCAGATGTGGTTGCTGTGCTTTTTGTAGGCTTTTTCTCGGGCGATGCGGGCTTTTCCGAAACCGTTACCGGAGCTTTACTGTTTTGTGCTTTTTGAGCCTCAAGCTCTTCGGCATTTGCCTCGGTAAAGCGCGTATAGTCTTTCGCTGCTTGATAAGCCTGCATCAAACCGATCTCGCCAGACATCAACCGCTCTTTGATAAGTTCGTTTTGGCAGGAGGCGATGACGTTCAGCCGCGCCGCTGCACCGGTGCTGAGTCCCAGTATCCGGCAAACCTCGTCTCTTACCTTGCCCTCAAGCTTACCGTCTCTCTTTTTGTGGGTCAACGCCTCTTTGAGTGCCTCATACTGGGCCACACGCTCCCAGTCGGTCAAGTCTCGGGCGGTAGCGTTGGCCGTGATAAGAGCTATCTTGTCATCCAACTCACCCTTGCTCTCCACGATGATGCAGGGGAGAGACTCAAAACGCTTGTCTCCCTCATCGGCCAGCTGCTTACAGGCTGTAAGCCTCCGCTCGCCGCCGATGAGCTTGTAGCCGTTGGCCCACCGAATGACCTCAAGCGGCTGACGGACCCCATGCAGCCGGATGTCCTCTTTGAGCTTGTCGATGTCGCCCACGACATAGATTTTGTTGTCCGGGTTGCGCATGATGTACTCGCGTGGCAGCATCTTTACTTCCATCTGCCCCGCCGGGGTGGATGTCTGAGGCTGGATGCTCAGGAGATTGCTTATCAGTCCGGCGCTCATCATGCCACCCCCTTTGGTGCTTCCGGCAGCGGCATCCAGTGGGTGACACAGCCATGGTAAGAGTTGCTGATCTGAGGGCCATTGCTTTCAAACCAGCCGTTCTCTTTGTCATACCTGCCAAGCAGACAAGTTCCATCGATGCAGTAAATCCATACCTCATCACTGACCTCAAAGCGGTAATGGTCCTGCTCGTCGTCCCACTCATCCACGTGGGTAGAAGGCGGGCAGGAAGCTTCCCGCCATGGGCTTTCTGGGTCGATGGTGGGCTCTGTGTCGATGTAGTCAAGCACATCATCCAGCACATAGCACGTCGTTGCATCTTCAATTTCCCGGTAATACTCAGACTCTTGCTCTTTAATCCAGGCTTGGATGCGCCCACGCAGGTGATTTGCGTTAATTGGTCTTGCCTCGTCCATAGCTCACCCCTCCACTTTCTTGACCACATGCCGGGCCAGCTCGATGTACTGCTCGCTGGCTTTGGATTTCGGGCTGTAGGCGTACAGCGGCATGTGCTCGCTGATGGCCTCCTGCACTTTCACGCTGGCATCGATGCGCAAAATCCTGCCGTCCTCGTACCGTAAGAGCGGCAGCCCGCTTTCCGCCAGCTGGTTGATGGCTTTGGCACCGTACCGGGTGCGGCGGTACATGGTGGGCAGGACGCAGAGCACTTCCAGCGCTGGGTTGTAGGCCTCTTTGGCCTCTTTGACCTGCTTGAGGATCTCTTGCAAGCCGTCCATGGCCCACTCGCCGCAGTCCACCGGGATGATGACCCAGTCCGCACAGACAAGGGCGTTGACCGTGGCCATGTCGATGTCGGGCGGGCAGTCCATGATGCAGTAATCGTAATCTTCGCGGTGCTGCTCCAGAGCGTGCCGCAGGCGGTCGTGCCGGGGCCGCATGGTCTCCAGCGTGAGCCGCTGGTTTGCAAAAATCATGTTCATGCAGCTGGGGGCGACGTCCACAAAGCCGAAATTTTTGTAGTCCGGGATCTGGACCACGTCCCCAAGCTTTGCCTCTAGGGTGAGCACGTCGGCCATGCTCTTTTTCTCCGGGTCAAAGCACCGGAAGAACTTGGAGGTGTTGGCCTGCTTGTCCAGGTCCATGACCAGCACCCGCCGGGAGTACTTCCACCCGAGAATGCAGGCCAGGTTGCAGGCCGTGACCGACTTGCCAACGCCTCCCTTGAGGTTGATAATTGCGATTTTGCTCATCTTGCGCATTGTGGTCTCCTTTTTGCTCATCTGCTTGTCTTTATTTTGGCTGCTGCGATTTGATAACCCTGCCACCGGTCCATAAACCACTCTCTCCACCGAGAGCACTCGCGGAAAAAGTTGTGCGGACGGTCACGGCAAGTCGCATATGCACAGCTGTTACACGGGTTGTCATCCGGGTAATGCCGGGTGTGGCCATCGTCGTCTCTCATGCTCCATCGCCTCGCTTTGTCCTGAGTCGGCGTATTGATGCTCCTGCCATGTCACGCAGAGGTGTTTGTTGGCTCTGGGCCACCGCCGCCTGGCTCTGGGCCTTGTAGTAATGCTCGATAGTCGTCGTCGCCCTCAAAATCGTGACCCGCAGATAGCTGCGGATGTTTTTGATGGGCTGCGTGGTCTTGCTCATGCTCTCCATGATGTACTCGATGTGTCGGCTGGTCAGCTTGTCCAGCTGTTGCCGGATGGCCTTGGTGCTTTGGAGCTGCTGCCCGACCTGCTGGCACTCATCCGGGCAGGCATACATCTCCACCACGGCATCCAAAAGCTCATCCAGCTCCTGAGGGTCATACCGCTTGGCCAGTATGCCGAGCTCCAGCTGCTGGCGGAAGCGTTCCCGCAAAGCATCCAGATCCGTGCTCTCGTCCATCCATCCATCCGTTTTCTGCGCATCGCGCAGATAGATAGATTTCCCTAATAGATTTCTATTAGATTTCTTCCGGGAAAAATTTTCACGGGTCTGAGGGAAAATTTTTCCCGGGTCTGGCGACATTTTTTTCACCGGTGCAAAATTTTCACCGGTGAAAATTTTTCCCAGGTCGGCAGCGTTTTTAGATGCGGGTTCTTCATCCGGGATAACCAGTTCTTCGACGTCCGGCACAGTGCGGTAAATGTTATGGACAACACCGTTGACGGTCTCTTTTTGCATCTCGATAACACCGAGGCTCTCGAGAGTTGCAAGGTGAGTCTTGGCAGTGCGCTGGGTAAGAGGTGTAGTCTGCTCAATGTAATACGAGCCGCCGCGATACCAGCTCTGGTTATCCTGCGAAAAGCCGTAGATGATGGCAAAGACCAGCGCCTCATTGACGGAGAGCTTGAGATTTTTGAACATCCAGGGCTGGATAACAATGTAATTGGTAAATTTCTTTTTTTTACTGCTCACACGTTACCCCCCCCCTCAAAATGGCAAGTCATCGTTGTCGTCGATGACGGCAAAGTCGTCTGCATCGCCCTGAGAATAGGCCGGTGCCGGGTCGCGATAGTCGCTGGGCGGTGCCTCGCCGCCTTCATCCACTGCCTGCCCGCCGGGCTTTTTGCTCGAGCCTGCAAAGCTCAGACTGTCGGCCACGACTTCTACAGCCGTGCGCTTGTTGCCGTTCCTGTCCTGGTACTGCCGAGTCTGGAGACGGCCTTGTATGGCTACCATACCGCCCTTTGCAAAGTGCTTGCACAAAAAGTCTGCATTGTGCCGCCATGCGACAACGTCGATAAAATCGGCCTGCCGCTGCTGGCCCTGCTGGACAAAGCTCCGGTCACAGGCGATGCGAAATGTACACACATTGATACCCGCCGGAGTGGTTTTAAGCTCCGGGTCAGCCACAAGCCGACCCATGATAGCTACTACATTAAGCATCTAAATAATCCTTCCCGACCTCCTGCATCCAGAGGTCATGCCCATATACCCACTCAAAAGTCTTCTGGGCCTCGCCCTTGAGCCAATGCATCATCTCGGCGTTGTGGTGGACGCCCTCAGGCGGCTCGTTGTGGTGGCGGTGGCACAGCCAGACCTTGAGGCCGTACTGCTCCGAAAAGCTTCGCAGCGGCCCGTTTAGCACATGATGCTCCTCGAGGCCCGCAGTTGTCTCCACGAGATACTTTGTCCGGCAGATGTAGCAGTACTTTGTGGTCTGCATAATGCTCTTGCTCATCTTGGCACCTCCTGCCATTCCATCCAGTAGGCCGTGACGTTGGGGTCATTTACCCCCATCTCGGCCAGCCGGTCAAATATCCCGTTGATAAAATCAGTCATCTGGGCCGTGGTAAAGCTGCTGGACCCTCTCATACACTTGACGGTGCATCGGTCATCATCCAGCAGCTCCACGACGTGTACCAGCTTGTATGCTGTGCGCAAAATCGGGACGGCACCCGTCGGCACCTCCAAAAAATCAAAGTCCACGCCGTACTCGTCCAGCATCTGCACATAGCAGTCTTCCGGGCTCATGCCGCCCGCCCGTCCGCCGTTGTAGGTGTCGGCCATGATGGTCAACAGCGCCCACATCATGCGGTTTTGGT
>ENA-UEYL01000575-UEYL01000575.1-human-gut-metagenome-genome-assembly--contig:-NODE-575-length-36627-cov-10.562982_pt1 | contig 36627 bp, 27 predicted proteins | sample MGYA00242941_ERZ507946 | MGnify/ENA primary metagenome ERZ507946 (study PRJEB26167, sample SAMN06115482) | human gut metagenome | host: Homo sapiens | place: China:Guizhou | collected 2015-03-11...
GAGGGAGAACCTCATGCACGGTTTGATGAGGGGCGGATGAAATTTTCATCCGCCTACTCTACATGGATGACTTGTGAATAATTTTTAAATAATAGCAGGAGAAATAAAATGAGTACAAAAAAAGCAATTGGCATATCTTTTGTTGCCATATTTATTTTAATAATTGCGCAGATTATTGCACAAGTCATTGCAAGTGTGTTTGTTATTATAAAGATTCCATATGGAATTTGTAATATTATCGCTGGAATTATATATGTTGGCTTAACATATCTTATTTTGAAAATGTTTATTAGCAAGATTGTTAAGTTACCTGTTTCGGATTTCGGAATGCCTAAATTTGAAATTAAAATAAGATGGATTTTAATAGCTATATTATTGCCATGCATTATAAAAGGAATTTATGTTTTAATATTCAATGGTGAGTATGTCTCCTCAAATATGAATGGAAATGAGATATTCAATACTTTAAGTGCAGGGGTTGCGTTCACCGGGATAGCGGCTGGATTTGTTGAAGAAATGGTGTTTAGAGGAGTTATACTCAATGCATTGAAGAAAAGATGGAATATGAAGGTGGCTGTAATTGTTCCATCAATGTTATTTGGTATTGTACATGTTCTGGGACAGGATTTTTCGATAGGCAGTTGTTTATTAGTCATTATCGCTGGAACTATGGTAGGCGTTATGTTTTCAATGATTGCAATAGAGAGTGGTTCGGTTTGGAATAGTGGAATAGTGCATGCTATCTGGAACATTGTGATCATTGGTGGCGGATTAGCCATTGGGGAAAAAATGGATCCATATTCTGTAATGACATATGTTCTTGATTCAAAAGTTTTTGCAATTACAGGTGGTGAGTTTGGAATTGAATCGTCTGTTATTTCGTTAATAGGATACATAATAGTTGCTGGCATAGCATTTATTATGATTAAATCGAACAGGAAAAATTGATATGACGGTTTGAAAATGTGAAGCTATAAGGAACTTGTCTATTTTTAGTTTGTAGAAGTTTATTATAAAATAAGAGTTTCATAACGTAAATTGTAGATTTTGTGATGTAATTCATAGTGTTGGCAGGGCATGTATAAGCGGCATTTCACAAGTCATTCACAGTGTAAATGAAAAGAAAAATCGTACAGAAACATAATATTTGTCTGTACGATTTTTTTTAATCAACATATATAATAATGACTTGTGAGAGGGCGCTTATATCTGCCCTTTACACCCTAAGAAAGCACCACAGAATCTGCAATTTGCGTTATGGAATTCACGGTTATGGGATGAGTGCCTATAAAGGAGGTGTCGACTAAATGCAGTCATTTTCAATGTCTTGTGATTCGTCCATTTCACATTCATGTTTTCATAAACATGTCAGACTGCAATATTTTGTTCATAACCTAAATTATAAAATTCAATCTAAAAATCCGCACCACCTGTAATCGGCAGTTCCTAAGTAAAACTCCGGTAAAATTCCAATCTTGAAAAAATGTATTGACAACAAAGTGCCATAGTGCTATGGTTAATTACATAAGTAATGAACCACATAACGAACGAAAAACAAGAGGACAGATAAGCGCATTTGAAAAGCTGTCAGCAACAGAATAATTTCTGGAAAGAAAGGAGTATATCATGCATGAATGAGATTTTGACGCAGGAGAAATCCATATATCTGCAGATCGCAGAGATGATCGAGACAGATATTTTAAGGGATATTCTTCTGGAAGAGGAACGCGTGCCGAGCACGAATGAACTGGCGAAGCTATATGCCATTAATCCGGCGACAGCAGCCAAAGGAGTGAATATTTTGGTGGATGAAGGTGTTCTGTATAAGAAAAGAGGGATTGGAATGTTTGTGTCAGCAGGTGCGAAAGAGGCAATCTTAAGCCGGAGAAAGAATGAATTTTATGATAACTATGTAAAAAAACTGTTAGAGGAAGCAGCGAGCATCGGACTTGGAAAAGAAGAAGTCATTCAGTTGATACAATCCGGCAATGAAGCGTAAGGAGCTGTCCGGATGGAAAACAGTGATACCGGAAGCATGGAATCATGCAAATAAGAGGAATGATACAGGAAAATGTATTTTAAAGTTGTGAAAAGAAAGGCAGGAAGATGATTCATGGAATCAATCGTATGTAATGGTATAGGTAAAATTTATGGAAAAAAACAGGTGTTAAAGAATATCAATCTCACATTGGAGAAAGGAAAGATTTATGGACTGATTGGAAGAAACGGTGCCGGAAAGACGACATTGTTATCCATTATGTCCGCACAAAATCCGGCATCCGAAGGAACTGTGACATGGAATGGTGAAAATGTATGGGAGAACCGCAAGGCGTTAGATCACATTTGCTTTTCCAGAGAGTTGTCCATCAATCTCTATGGAAGCGGCGTGAGCGGCATGAAAGTAAAAGATTATCTGAAAACTGCTTCCTATTACTATCCAGACTGGGATCAGGCACTTGCGGAGGAACTGATCAAAAAATTTGAACTGAATACAAAACAGCGTATCAATAAAATGTCCAAAGGTATGCTGTCCATGGTGACGATTATCGTAGCACTTGCAAGCAAAGCCGATTTTACTTTTATGGATGAACCGGTGGCAGGTCTTGATGTTGTAATGCGTGATTATTTTTACCATAAACTGATGGAGGAATATACCGAGACCGGACGTACTTTCGTTATTTCCACACATATTATCGAGGAAGCAACAGACCTGATGGAAGAAGTGGTCATGATCAAAAATGGCGAGGTGCTGCTGAAAGAAAATACGCAGGAACTTCTGGAGAGAAGCTACCATGTAAGTGGTCTTGCAGAAGTTGTGGATCAGGCAACGGAAGGCTATGAGAGACATCATGAAGAGAAGATGGGAAGAAGCAAGAGTGTGACGATCCTTTTGAAGGAAGGACAGAAGCTGCCGGAAGGCTATGATGTGACCATTCAGGCACTCAATCTGGAAAAATTGTTTGTATCCCTTTGCGGAATGGAGGAGTAGACATGGCAGAGAGCAGGATTATTAAGAGAAATTTTCGGTTCTGGGGAAAATCAGGATTACAGCTGACCGGCATCATGCTGATTTTCATGGTTGTATATGGATTCCTGTTTAATATGGGAAGCAGCAGGGTATTTGGGGATTTCTGGAAAACAGCCTATTTTTATGGTGGGATCATAAGCGTTTTATTTGCCATGATCGGACCGGTTTCTTATGTGGGATCTTATCTTCCGCTGACATTGTCTTTTGGCTCCGGAAGAAGGGAGGCAGGCTTTGGAGCACAGATTTTCTGTGTGGTCTATGTAGTAAGCGCCTATATCATTCTGGTATTTGCAGGGATTATGAGCAGTGGAAAGTTCAATGGAAAGCTGAATGCTTTGATCGCAGTTCTGTTTATATTCATGACAGCGATCGGGCAGCTTGTCTCGGTTGCACAGATGCATTTCGGAATGAAAGGAATGATTATAGGAATCGTCATGGTGGTATTAGGTATAGTCATCGGTATTGTGGCAGGAATTGGATTTATTGACCAGATCATGGCGTGGATCAACAGAATACAGACAAATGTAGTATGGACATTGCTTGCGATAGCAGCGATTGTCAGCATTGCGTTGTATGCAGTCAGTGTCATGGCACTTTTCCGTGAAATGAGACATTACGAAGTGAAAGCATAAGTTGGGAGGCGGAAAGAATGAACAGTTTTTTGATTCAGTGTAAAGTGCGGAAAGCAGAGCTTTTGCAATTTCTTGGAATTACTGCTGTGGGATACTTAATTGGTCTGATCGTTGTATTTATTGTGATGAACGAGGCAAAAGAGAATACCTGTGCAACAGCCGGAACCATGCTGGCGGTCATCGCCTTTGCTTTTATACATTTATTTGGGATAACTCTTTCTTTTATGGGGGATTTTAACATGGCAATTTCCCTGGGGGCGACCAGAAAAAGCTTTGTCTCAGGCTATGTACTTTTTAATCTGCTGGAGATCGCAGTGCTGGAACTTGAGATCGTTGTGTTTGGTGTAGTTGAGAAGTTTTTGCTGGAAAATGCATTTCCACAGGCGGTTATGGAAATTGACCTGACAAACTTTTTTACATGGAACTATCTGTCAGGTGTCCTGGTCGTATTTACAGCAGTGGAAATGTTTTTCGGCGCAGTTATTTTAAGATATGGCATGAAAGTGTTATGGATTTTATGGGCGGTCTGGATGATAATCTGTCTGGTTCCCATGAATATTGCAAAGAATGAAAAGCTTTCCGGTGAACTTGCGAAATTAGGGCTGTTTCTGGGTGGAAAATTCACGCCACAGGGAATTGTGGCTCTGGTGATTGCCTTAACAATTGTTGTAGCTGCGATCACATGGAACATTCTTCGGAAACAGCGGGTGACAGCATAAATATTATGTGATAAGATAAAACCATGTGGGTGAAAAATACCTGCATGGTTTTTGTTATGACGACCACTAATCAGATAACAGGATTACGGAAAAATATAAGGGGATTATGATGAACGATAAGTTAGAACAGTTACAGAAATATTTAGAGAAAATGGAACAGTTCAACCATGTGAACACATTATTGTATTGGGATATGAGAACCAACACTCCAAAGGAAGGATTTGCAGGACACAGCGATGCACTCACTTATTTTTCAACGGAGCAGTTTTCCATGTCGACCTCGGATGAACTGAAAACGTTATTGGATACACTGGCAGAGCCGGAAGAGTTTGAAAAGCTTGACGATAAGTGGAAGTTTGTTGTAAATAAAATGAAAACAGATATGGACAGAAATCGCAGAATTCCAAAAGAATTTTATGAAAGCTTCGTGAAAGCACAGTCGGAATCGGAGAATGCGTGGGAGGAAGCGAAGGAAAAAGCAGACTTTTCTGTTTTTGCCCCACATTTGCAGAAAATGATCGATATGACAGCGGAGATGACCGGTTACACAGATCCGGAAAAAGAAGTTTACGACGCACTGTTAGACCAGTATGAAAAAGGAATGGATTCCGCTACGATGGACCGCCTGTTTGAAGATTTAAAAGCAGAGCTGATTCCTCTGGTGCAGAAAGTGCTTGCAGCGAAACAGCCGGATGACAGCAAGTTTCATGCTTCATTTGACAAGAATGCGCAGAAGGAAGTGGAGAAGCTTTTGCTGAGTTATATCGGATTTGACTGGAACAGAGGAACAACCGGGGAATCTGCACATCCGTTTACACTGAATTTTTCGTCAAAGGATGTGCGTGTGACTAATCATTTTTATGAACATGATCCGCTCAGTGCGATGTATTCGGCAATCCATGAGGGTGGTCATGCGATTTTTGAGCAGAATGTGAATCCGGATTATGACGGAACGGTAGCGGGAAGCTGCAGTTATATGGGAATCCATGAGAGCCAGTCCCGTTTTTATGAGAACATTCTTGGAAGAAATAAGAATTTCTGGATTCCGGTTTATGCAAAAGTGCAGGAAAAAATGCCACAGCTTCAGGACGTTTCGTTGGATGAATTTTATAAGGAAGTCAATCATGTGAGAAACAGTTTTATCCGCACAGAGGCAGATGAACTGACTTACTGTTTCCATATTATTTTAAGATATGAGATCGAGAAGGCAATTTTCCGCGACCATGTGAAAGTGGAGGAACTTCCGGCACTCTGGAATCAGAAAATGCAGGAATATTTACAGATTACTCCGGCAGATGATGCGGAAGGAATTTTGCAGGATATGCACTGGTCTGACGGTTCTTTTGGTTACTTTCCATCCTATCTGCTTGGCAGTATTTATGACGGCATGTATTTAGATCGTCTTGAGGAAGAACTTGGCTCTGTGGATGCGCTGCTCGCGGAGGGAAGAATCAGTGAGATTACAAAATGGCTGAATGAGAAGATTCATCAGTATGGTTCTACCAGAAGCCCGAAAGAAGTGATCAGATACGTCTGCGGCAAAGAAGTTTCAGCAGAACCGCTGATTCGTTATTTCAAAAAAAAATATACAAAAGTTTATAATCTTGGTTAAAAAAGAAATTTTTGTGGATAATGGATAGAAAAGGAGAAGTATGAAAAAAGGAATTATTTTTGACATGGACGGAACGCTGTGGGACTCGGCAGCGAACGTTGCAGAATCATGGAATCTTGCCATAAAACAGGATGGCTCTGTTGATAAAAAACTGACGGAGCAGGATATTCAGGGGGTTATGGGAAAGACCATGGATGTGATCGCAGACATTCTTTTCCCGGAACTGGAAAAAGAGGCGCGCATGAAATTGTTAGATCAGTGCTGTTCCATGGAAAATGACTACCTGAGAGAGCATGGTGGAGTTTTGTATCCAAAATTGGAGGAGACACTTTCTGCACTGAAAGAAAAGTATCCGCTCTACATCGTGAGCAACTGCCAGAGTGGTTATATAGAGGCATTTTTAGATCATTACGGATTTGGAAAATACTTTGAAGATATAGAGTGTTATGGAAATAATCTGAGACAGAAGGGCGATAATATCAGATTATTAGCAGACCGGAACGGGTTGACAGAGGCAGTGTATGTCGGCGATATCCAGGGGGATTATGACGCCAGCTGCCACGCAGGTGTCGGGTTCATCCACGCAGCATATGGGTTTGGAACAATTGCAGCGGACGTGCCGGAAATCCATACATTTGAGGAACTTACAGAGACAGCAGACCAATATTTTGCTCTGCGGTAAGAAATTATAAGGGTTTATCATATGACAAAATTAGATGAGTTAGTAACACAGATCAACAGAGAACACGTTTATATCCAGACACATAATTTTCCGGATCCGGATGCCATCGCAAGTGCGTTCGGCCTGCAGGAACTGTTAAAGCTTCGCGGGATCCATGCAACGATCTGCTATAAGGGGAAAATCGACCGTTACAGTACTGACAAGCTGAGAGAGATTTTGGACATCAGACTGGTAAATATTGAGAATATTGACAGTGAACTCACGGAGGACGACGAGGTTATCCTGGTAGATGCGCAGAAGGGCAATTCCAACATTATCGATATGACCGGGGATGAGATCATCTGTATCGACCATCATCCGGTTTATGAGAAAACGGAGTACCGGTTTACGGATATCCGGCCGGGTGTCGGGGCTTGCGCATCGATCATAGCACAATATTTTTTTGAAAATGAAATACCGATGGATCAAAGAATTGCAACAGCGCTGACGTTTGGAATCCGTATGGATACACAGAAATTGTCGAGAGGCGTATGCAAAATGGATATGGAAATGATCTGGCGCATGTTTGACCTGTGTGATCAGGATATGATTTATCTCTTAGAGAACAGCACACTCTATTTTGAAGATCTGATGGCATATTCCAAGGCGATCTCAAGCATTGAGGTGTTTGAGAATATCAGTTTTGCAGATACCGGAAGGGATTGCCCGGAGGCTCTGATCGCCAGTGTGTCAGATTTTATGCTTGCATTGGTGGAAGTCTCTTTTTCAGTGGTCTATTCCAGAAAAAAAGAAGGAATCAAAATTTCTGTGCGGAGTGAGCGTCCAACATTAGATGCCGGAAAAATAATAAGCAAGGCGTTAAAAGGCATCGGAAGCGGTGGCGGGCATGCTACGATGGCAGGTGGTTTTGTGCCGTTTGACGGAAATGACCGGGAGGAAGATCTGATGATCCAGAACATCCGCGAAAGATTTATCGATGTGATCAGCAGGACGAAACGAAAGTCATTAAGATAGGTGGAAAATCTTGACTTTTCGGGGAAATCTCTGTATAATCACAGAAGATTGAAAGCAATGGCTGGTTCATTGTGAAAAAGAAAAGACGATGACGAAGACAGTAGTTGTTAAGAGAAAGGCAAAGAGAGCCGGGAATGGTGTGAACCGGTGCGAGTATCTTAGGAATGAACATCACTTCCCAGTCGCAGTCCAAAATGTTTTTACAGAGTAGGCACTGACGTTTTTCCTACGTTACAGGGAACGGGTATATGATTTTTATAAAATCTGTACATTGTAATTAGGTGGTACAACGATCATTTAAGGCTCTCGTCCTATTTACAGGATGAGAGCCTTGTTTAGATTGAGGAGGATTATATGTATAACAAAGTTGAAACAAATATGAACTTCGTTGACAGGGAAAAGCAGACAGAGAAGTTCTGGGAAGATCATGACATCTTCAAAAAATCCATGGAACAGCGCAAACAGGGAGAGACCTACACATTCTATGACGGACCTCCTACTGCAAACGGAAAACCACATATCGGACACGTATTGACACGTGTTATCAAAGACATGATCCCAAGATACCAGACTATGAAGGGAAAATATGTTCCGCGTAAAGCCGGATGGGATACACACGGACTTCCGGTCGAGTTAGAGGTAGAGAAGATGCTCGGCTTAAACGGAAAAGAGCAGATTGAAGAGTACGGTATGGAACCTTTCATCAAAAAATGTAAGGAATCTGTATGGAAATACAAGGGAATGTGGGAAGATTTCTCAGGAACCGTTGGTTTCTGGGCAGATATGGAAAACCCATATGTCACCTATGATGACAACTTTATTGAGTCCGAATGGTGGGCATTAAAACAGATCTGGGACAAAGGATTGTTATACAAAGGCTTCAAGATCGTTCCTTACTGCCCTCGTTGTGGTACACCACTTTCTTCGCAGGAAGTTGCGCAGGGTTACAAGACCGTGAAAGAGCGTTCCGCAGTGGTACGTTTCAAAGTTGTCGGAGAGGATGCTTATTTCCTCGCATGGACCACAACTCCGTGGACACTTCCATCCAACGTTGCACTCTGTGTGAACCCGGATGAGACTTACTGCAAAGTAAAAGCTGCAGACGGATACACCTACTACATGGCAGAGGCGCTTCTTGACAAAGTGTTAGGAAAGCTTGGAAATGAAGAGGAAGGTGTCAAAGCATATGAAGTATTAGAGACTTACACCGGAAAAGATTTAGAGTACAAAGAATATGAGCCGTTATATGCATGTGCAGCAGAAGTGGCAGCAAAACAGCACAAAAAAGGACATTTTGTTACCTGTGATACTTATGTAACGATGTCTGATGGTACCGGTATCGTTCATATTGCTCCTGCATTCGGTGAAGATGATGCGAATGTCGGACGTAAGTACGATCTTCCGTTTGTACAGTTTGTAAACGGAAAAGGTGAGATGACAGAAGAGACACCTTATGCCGGATTATTTGTAAAGAAAGCCGACCCTGAAGTATTAAAAGATCTGGATGCGCAGGGCAAATTATTTGACGCACCAAAATTCGAACATGAATATCCACACTGCTGGAGATGTGATACACCGCTTATTTACTATGCAAGAGAGTCATGGTTCATCAAGATGACAGCAGTCAAAGATGACCTGATCCGTAATAATAATACTGTAAACTGGATCCCGGAATCCATCGGTAAAGGACGTTTCGGTGACTGGCTTGAGAACATTCAGGACTGGGGAATCTCCCGTAACCGTTACTGGGGAACTCCTTTAAATGTATGGGAATGTGAAGGCTGCGGACATCAGGAGTCCATCGGAAGCCGCGCTGAATTAGCAGAGAGAAGCGGAAACCCGGATGATGCCAAAGTGGAATTACACAGACCGTATATCGACGCTGTGACCTTCAAATGCCCTGACTGTGGCAAGACCATGCACAGAGTACCGGAAGTGATCGACTGCTGGTTCGACTCAGGAGCAATGCCGTTTGCACAGCACCATTATCCATTTGAAAATCAGGATTTGTTCAAACAGCAGTTCCCGGCTCAGTTCATTTCCGAGGCGGTAGACCAGACACGCGGATGGTTCTATTCCCTGATGGCAGAGTCCACCTTACTGTTTAATAAAGCTCCTTATGAAAACGTTATCGTTTTAGGACATGTACAGGATGAGAACGGACAGAAAATGTCCAAATCCAAAGGAAATGCAGTCGATCCGTTCGATGCATTAGAGACTTACGGAGCAGATGCGATCCGCTGGTATTTCTACATCAACAGCGCTCCATGGCTTCCAAACCGTTTCCATGGAAAAGCAGTGCAGGAGGGACAGCGTAAGTTCTTAAGCACCTTATGGAACACTTATGCATTCTTTGTACTGTATGCAAACATTGACGGATTTGATGCAACAAAATACAAACTGGAATATGATAAATTATCCGTGATGGATAAATGGTTACTGTCTAAATTAAATACCGTGATCGGCGCTGTGGATGACAACCTTGGCAGTTACAAGATCCCGGAAGCTGCAAGAGCACTCGATGAGTTTGTGGACGATATGAGTAACTGGTACGTAAGACGCTCCCGTGAACGTTTCTGGGCAAAAGGAATGGAGCAGGATAAGATCAATGCCTACATGACACTTTACACAGCGTTAGTAGAGATCTGTAAATGTGCAGCACCAATGATCCCGTTCATGACAGAGGAAATCTATCAGAACCTTGTATGCAGCATTGATAAAAATGCGCCGGAAAGTATTCATTTATGTGACTTCCCAGTTGTAAATGGAGCATACATCGACAAAGAGTTAGAGAAAAATATGGATGAGGTATTAAAGATCGTGGTTATGGGTCGTGCGTGCCGTAATGCAGCAAACATCAAAAACCGTCAGCCGATCGGAAAGATGTTTGTCAAAGCTCCATTTGAACTTTCAGAGTACTTCAAAGAGATCATCGAAGATGAGCTGAATGTGAAGAAAGTTTCCTTTACCGATGACGTAAGCTCCTACACAAGCTATACGTTCAAACCACAGCTGCGTACCGTGGGACCAAAATATGGAAAATATTTAGGACAGATCCAGAAAGCTTTAGCAGAGCTTGACGGAAACGCTGCTATGGCAGAGTTAAAGGAAAATGGATTTATCACTTTGAAGTCTGTCAGTGATGATGTAAAATTAGCAGAGGAAGATCTGTTAATTACAATGACACAGATGGAAGGTTATGTAACGGAGGGGGACAATACAGTAACCGTTGTCCTTGATACCAACTTAACACCGGAGTTAATTGAAGAAGGATTTGTGCGTGAGATCATCAGCAAGATCCAGACTATGAGAAAAGAAGCAGGATTCGAAGTGATGGATAAGATCATGATCTCTTATCAGGCAGATGACAAAGTAGCTGCAATCTTTGACAAATATGGTGATGCGATCAAAGCAGATGTACTCGGACTTGATGTTGTAGCTGGCAGTGTGGATGGATACGAGAAAGAATGGAATATTAATGGGGAAACCGTTCTTTTAGGTGTAAAAAAAGGAGAGTAAGGAAATGTCTAAATCAGCAGCAGTCTTCAATAAGAAAAAATTTATCAATGATGTAACAGAGACAGTCCGTCATATGTACCGCAAACAGTTAAAAGAAGCAAGCCAGCAGGAGATTTTCCAGGCGGTATCCTACGTCGTAAAAGACGTTGTGATCGATGACTGGCTGGCAACCCAGCAGGCATTTGACGATCAGGATCCAAAGATTGTCTATTATATGTCAATGGAATTTCTGATGGGCCGTGCGCTTGGAAATAACCTGATCAATTTAAAAGCTTACAAAGAAGTGAAAGAAGCTCTGGAAGAAATCGGACTGAATCTTGACGTGATCGAAGATCAGGAGCCGGATCCTGCACTCGGAAACGGTGGTCTTGGACGTCTTGCAGCATGCTTTATGGAATCACTGGCAACACTCGGATACGCAGCTTACGGCTGCGGTATCCGTTACCGTTATGGTATGTTCAAACAGCAGATTTCGGATGGTTTTCAGGTAGAGGTACCGGATAACTGGTTAAAGAATGGCTACCCATTCGAACTTCGCAGACCGGAGTATTCCTACGAGATCAAATTCGGCGGCTATGTCCGTACCGAAGACATGGGAAATGGCAACACCAGATTTATCCATGAAGGCTATCAGTCAGTTATGGCGATCCCATACGATATGCCGATCGTAGGATATGATAATCATATGGTAAATACGCTGATGATCTGGGATGCAGAGCCTAAGGAAGGTTTCCAGTTAGATTCCTTTGATAAAGGAGATTATAACAAAGCGGTAGAGCAGGAAAACCTTGCTCGTAATCTGGTGGAAGTCCTTTATCCGAATGACAATCATATTCAGGGAAAAGAGCTTCGTTTAAAACAGCAGTACTTTTTCGTATCTGCAAGTTTACAGCGTGCGATCGCAAGATTCAAAAAGCATCATGAGGATATCCATCAGCTGCCTGAGAAAGCAGTATTCCAGATGAATGATACACATCCGACGGTTGCAGTGGCAGAGTTAATGCGTATTTTGCTGGATGAGGAAGGCTTAAGCTGGGAGGATGCGTGGGATATCACAACCCACTGTGTTGCTTATACCAACCATACCATTATGGCTGAGGCTCTTGAAAAATGGCCGATCGAGATTTTCCAGAGACTGCTTCCGCGTGTATATCAGATCGTGGAAGAGATCAACCGCCGTTTTGTTTTACAGATCCAGGAGCAGTATCCGGGCAACAATGAAAAAATTGCAAAAATGGCAATTTTATATGATGGTCAGGTAAAAATGGCGCATCTTGCAATCGTTGCAGGTTATTCTGTCAACGGTGTTGCCAGACTGCACACAGAGATTTTGAAAAAAGAGCAGTTAAAAGATTTCTATGAGATGATGCCGCAGAAGTTCAATAACAAAACCAATGGTATCACACAGAGACGTTTCTTAGCACATGCGAACCCGCTTCTGGCTGACTGGGTGACAGCACATGTGGGAGAAGGCTGGATCACAGACCTTTCCCAGATCAGGAAACTTGCGCCTTATGCAGATGATAAAAAAGTACAGCAGGAGTTTCTTGAGATCAAACACCAGAATAAAGTACGTCTTGCAAAATATATCAAAGAGCACAATGGAATTGATGTTGATCCGGATTCCATCTTTGATGTACAGGTAAAACGTCTTCATGAGTACAAACGTCAGCTGTTGAATATCCTTCATGTTATGTATCTCTATAATGAGATCAAAGAGCATCCGGATATGGAATTTGTTCCAAGAACATTCATTTTTGGTGCAAAGGCAGCAGCCGGTTATAAAAATGCAAAACTTACCATTAAACTGATCAACAGCGTTGCAGAAGTGATCAACAATGATAAGAGTATCAATAATAAGATCAAAGTGGTATTTATCGAGGACTACAAAGTTTCCAATGCAGAGTGGATCTTTGCAGCAGCAGATGTCAGCGAGCAGATCTCAACTGCAAGTAAAGAGGCATCCGGTACCGGTAATATGAAGTTCATGTTAAACGGCGCCCTGACACTTGGAACGATGGACGGTGCGAATGTTGAAATGTACGAGGAAGTCGGACCGGATAATATGTTTATTTTCGGTATGAGCTCTGACGAAGTGATCGCACATGAGCATAACCGTGATTATGATCCGATGCAGATTTTCAACACAGATCAGGATATCCGCAAAGTTCTGACACAGTTAGTGAACGGATTCTACTCACCGAACGACTCCGAACTTTTCCGTGATCTGTACAATTCACTGCTGAATACACACAGCACACAGTATGCGGATACTTACTTCATTCTTGCAGACTTCCGTTCTTATGCAGAAGCGCAGAAGAAGATCATGGAGTATTACAAGAACAGGAGCGCCTGGGCAAAGAGCGCTATCTTAAACACTGCACATTCCGGCAAGTTCTCATCCGACAGAACGATTCAGGAATATGTGGATGATATCTGGCATTTACCGAAGGTGAAGGTTGATGTGGAATAAAGTGATAAGAAAATAAAATTACAAGAAGGACAGTCCCTGTGAAAAAGGGGCTGTTTTTCTATATTTATGTTATGTCAAAAACAAATTGACAATTTTTTCGATACAAGTTATGGTAATAAGGAAATCTTTTTTATCAAATTGAGGGTGCAAGGTCTGCATAAAAATCCAGTTAAAACTGCAAGTGCAAAAAGCGACGAAACTATTTTCCTGAAATATCAGGTATATAGGAAGGAGCAATTATATATGGGAAAAAAAGTATTGAAAGCAGATACTGTAGTAAAGAATTACTGGCGGAATAACGAACAGTTTGCAGATATTTTTAATGCAGTTTTATTTAATGGAAATAAGGTTATAAAACCGGAAGAATTAGAAGATATGGATACAGAGGAATCTTTGGTATTAGAACACAAGGAGTATATACAGAGTATTGTGGCAGCAAGAGATAACGTTAAAATCAGAAAAAAATCTACCACTTATGATGCTGAATTTGTTATACTTGGATTGGAGGGACAGGAATGTATCCATTATGCAATGCCGTTAAGAGTGATGGGATATGATTATAGTACATACAAAAAGCAGTATGATGACAATGCGGCAAAGCGTAAAAAAGAAAAAGGATTAACAGAAGATGAATATCTGTCGGGAATGAAGAAAACAGATAAATTTATTCCTGTTATTACAATCGTTATCTATTATGGTGAGAAGCCGTGGGATGGAGCAGTATCTTTGCATGGGATGCTAAATATTCCAAAAGCAATGGAAACATTTGTGAATGATTATAAAATACATCTGGTGGAAGCCGGAAAAAATAATCTGGTATTGCATAATGTAAATAATCAGGATTTATTTAATCTGCTTGAAATTCTTTTAAGCAGAAGTGGAAGAACAGATGGAAAAAAAGAAAAAGCAATAGATTATACAAGAAAACATAAGGTAGACAAAGCTGTTATTATGACAGTAGCAGGCACTATGAATGGAAAAATTGATTATAATGAATTGATTGGGGAAGGAGAGAAAGGTATGGTCAGTGTATTTCAGGAAACATGGAATGAAGGAGAGGCAAAAGGTATTATTGAAATGGGGAATGACTTTGGACTTTCCGAGGAGGATATTTTAGCAAGACTTCAAAAAAAGTTGAATGTTTCACTGCAAAAAGCACAGGAATATCTTTACGCATATAGAAAACAGAACGCATAAGATATGCTCTCGGCGGTTTGCCTAACAATATCTTTGCTTCGCGCTATGTTTCTTATATTCCAAATAAAGAGCAGTTCATCGCCTATCATACAGTTACATTTAACGTTACCATTTATGAGATAGATTTGTTATACTTAAGTAGAAATTGCAAAAAAAATAGTTTGGAGAGGCAGCTATGGCAGAATTTATAAAATTACCTGTTGGAATTGACAATTTTGAAAAAATCCGCAGAGATGGTTTTTATTATGTTGATAAAACCAGTCTGATCGAGCAGCTTTTAAATAACTGGGGAGAGGTCAATCTGTTCACGCGTCCACGTCGGTTTGGTAAGACATTGAATATGAGTATGCTCAAATGTTTCTTTGAAATCGGTACAGATCAGTCGCTGTTTGAAGGATTATATATTTCTAAGAATAAGGCTTTATGTGATGCATATATGGGAAAGTATCCGGTCATATCAATCAGTTTAAAAGGGGTAAATGCAGACAGTTACGAAAATGCACGCAGCCTGTTGAAACGGATTGTGATGGAAGAAGCGAAAATGCACCGGATTATCATGAGTGGAAATAGGTTAGATGACATAGACAAGGCAGAATATATGTCGCTTGTTACAGGAGATATGGGCGAGGACACACTTGTATACAGTATGAAAACGCTGACTGCATTACTGGAAAAGTATTATGAGAAAAAAGTGATTGTACTCATTGATGCGTATGATGTACCTCTTGCCAAGGCAAACGAGAATGGTTACTATGACCAGATGGTTTTACTTGTCAGAAATTTATTTGAAAACGTGTTAAAGACAAACAGTAGTTTGAAATTTGCAGTTTTAACAGGCTGTCTGCGTGTGGCAAAGGAGAGCATTTTTACAGGACTGAACAATTTTAAGACAAATTCAATCCTTGATGAAGAGTATGATGAGACGTTTGGATTTGTCGATGATGAAGTGAAAGAAATGCTTCATTATTACGGTCAGGATACACACTATGAAACGGTAAAAGAGTGGTATGACGGATACCGCTTTGGAAATGCAGATGTTTATTGCCCGTGGGATGTCATTAATTATTGCGATGCGCACAGAAGGAATCCGATGCTTCCACCGGAGAATTATTGGACTAATACCAGTGGAAACGATGTGCTGAAACATTTTATAGAAAGTGCAGGAGCAGCAAAGGGGCTGGCAAAAACAGACTTAGAGAGACTTGTAAATGGTGAAATCGTAGAAAAAGATATACGTGAGGATCTGACTTATAATGAACTGTATGCATCCATGGATAACCTTTGGAGTACACTTTTCATGGCGGGATATCTTACGCATAAAGGCAGAGTTGATACAAAAAGATTCAGACTTGCAGTGCCAAACAGAGAAATCCGGAACATTATCACAGAGCAGGTTCTGGCTTTGTTTAAGCAGAATGTGGAAAAAGACGGACAACGTCCGTGATACTTAATGTAAGGTTATGTTAGAAGAAAACTAATTTCAAGAAAGATGTGACATGTAAAAATGTTGCATCTTTCTTTTTTATTGTTGCAGTCTGCGGTCAATTGGTTGCAATGTAAAAACGAACATGATAATGTGATAGTAACAGGAAACGGAAGATGCGCAGAAGCGCAAAACAAGGAGGCTAAATCCTCTCCTCACAAGGGTTCGGATTTTGCTTCGCAAAACAAGGAGGATTTTATGATCTGGGAAGATGTATTAGCAAAATTTAAAGAGTTATTCGGGGATGAGGGTGAAATCGGTGTTTATTTTGCACCGGGACGTGTGAACATGATCGGTGAGCATACCGATTACAACGGAGGACACGTTTTCCCTTGTGCACTCACTATTGGTACATATGGTGTGGCAAGAAAAAGAGATGATAAGAAACTTCGTTTCTATTCCATGAATTTTGAGCAGCTCGGTGTGATTGAGTCCTCAGTAGAAGGATTAAAGCCGGAAAAAGAAGCTGACTGGACGAACTATCCAAAGGGAGTTATGTGGGCGTTTGGCGAGAAGGGAATGAAAGTAGAGCAGGGCATGGATCTTGTTTTATTTGGCAATATTCCAAACGGCTCCGGACTTTCTTCTTCTGCATCAGTTGAAGTTCTGACCGGATATATTTTAAAAGATATGTTTGGATTTGACGTAACAAATCAGGATCTTGCGCTGATCGGACAGTTCTCTGAAAATAAATTCAACGGCGTAAACTGTGGTATCATGGATCAGTTTGCGATTGCAATGGGAAAAGCAGGTCATGCGATTTTCCTTGACACAGCAACTTTAAAATATGAGTATGCACCGATCAAACTGGAAAATGCAAAGATCGTGATCTCCTGCAGCAACAAAAAACGTGGGCTTGGAGATTCCAAATACAATGAGAGAAGAAGTGAGTGCGAGACTGCACTGGCAGAACTCCAGAAAGTTGTTAAAATTGATTCCCTTGGTGAACTCACGGAGGAACAGTTTGAACAGTACAAAGATGCGATCAAAGATCCTGTCAGGGTAAAACGTGCAAAACATGCGGTTTATGAGAATCAAAGAACCATCAAGGCAGTGGAAGCATTAAAGAATAACGATGTTGCTCTGTTTGGTGAGTTAATGAACGCCTCCCATGTTTCACTTCGTGATGATTACGAAGTAACCGGTATCGAGCTTGACACATTGGTGGAAGAGGCATGGAAAGTAGACGGAGTGATTGGTTCCCGCATGACAGGTGCAGGATTCGGTGGATGTACCGTCAGCATCGTAAAAGATGAGGCAGTGGATTCCTTTATTGAAAAAGTAGGTGCTGCTTACAAAGATAAAATCGGTTACGCTGCTGATTTCTATGTAGTTGAGATCGGTGACGGTCCAGTAAAATTGGATTAATAATTCTTAAATAAAGAGGATAACACAATGATTCAGGAAAGAATTTTAGAATTGACAGAATATGGCCTTGTGACCGGGCTGGTAGAGCCGGAAGACAGGAGATTTACCATTAACCGCCTGTTAGAACTTTTTCATCTGGATGAATTAGAAGATGAAGTGGCAGCAGCCTATGCAAAGAGAACTCCGATGACGCAGGAGAGTGCAGAGGCAGCATTGGAAGGCATCTTAAATGAGATGCTCGATTATGCGGCAGAAGATGGACTGATGCCGGAGGATACGATCACATACAGGGATCTGTTCGATACAAAGATCATGAGTATGCTTGTGCCGAGACCAAGCGAAGTGATCAAAAAATTCCAGGCACTCTATCAGATCAGTCCAAAGGAAGCAACCGATTATTTTTACAAGTTAAGCAGAGATACAAACTACATTCGTAGATACCGTATCAAAAAAGACCAGAAATGGACTGCAGATACCGAGTTTGGAACATTGGATATCACCATCAATCTCTCCAAACCGGAAAAAGATCCGAAGGCGATCGCAGCAGCCAAGCTTGCAAAACAGAGCGGTTATCCAAAATGCCTTCTGTGCAAAGAAAACGAGGGATATGCAGGACGTGTGAACCATCCGGCAAGACAGAACCACAGGATCATTCCGGTAACGATCAACCACAGTGACTGGTTTTTCCAGTATTCACCATATGTTTACTACAATGAGCACTGTATCGTTTTTAACGCAGAGCATACACCGATGAAAATCGAGAAAGCAACCTTTGGAAAACTGTTGGATTTTGTAGAGCAGTTCCCACATTACTTTGTCGGATCGAATGCTGACCTTCCGATCGTTGGTGGATCTATTTTGAGCCACGATCATTTTCAGGGTGGACATTATGAGTTCGCTATGGCAAAAGCACCGGTGGAAAAAGAGCTGGTCTTCAAGGGATTTGAGGATGTGAAAGCCGGAATCGTAAAATGGCCAATGTCCGTGATCCGTATCAGCGCACCACAAAAAGAGCGCCTGATCGAGCTCGCAGATAAGATTTTACTTGCATGGAGAGGTTATACGGATGAAGATGCATTTATTTTTGCAGAGACAGAGGGCGAACCACATAACACGATCACTCCTATCGCAAGAAAACGCGGCAATGATTATGAGTTAGATCTTGTACTCCGCAATAATATCACGACAGAGGAGCATCCGCTGGGTGTTTACCATCCACATGCAAAACTTCATCATATCAAAAAAGAAAACATTGGTCTGATCGAGGTTATGGGACTTGCAGTGCTTCCAGCCAGATTAAAAGATGAGATGGCAGCATTAGAACAGGCAATCTTAGACGGCGCAGAAATCCGTGAGGATGAAGTGCTTGCAAAACATGCAGACTGGGTGGAGGAATTTCTGCCTAAGTATGGATTTACAGCAGGAAGTGGTCTGGAAGGTGAGATTACACCGGAAAAATTACATGAGATCATTCAGACAGAAATCGGTCTTGTGTTCAAAGAAGTTTTATTGGACGCAGGTGTTTACAAATGCACAGAGGAAGGCAGAAAAGCGTTCCAGAAGTTCGTAGATACCGTCAATGCATAAAAATACAGGGGAGTATTTTTAATAAACAAAAACTGTCCGGGGCAGTATCCGTAAGGAAAATGTCCTGTGGCAGTTTTCTTTTTTTATCTATTTACTTTCATACAGTATTGTTGTAAAGTAATAATTGTTCCGTAGATCTGTACATATATGGTGCAGACAGCAGGAAAAACATTCGAGAGTAAGAAAACAGTGAGGAAGAGAATATGATTTCACAGAAAATACAGAAGGCATTGCAGGGAAGTTCTGCAATCCGTGCAATGTTTGTAGAGGGAAATGAACTTGCCGCCAGGGTGGGAAGAGAGAACGTGTATGATTTTTCATTGGGGAATCCTGCAACACCGGCTCCGGCAGCATTGAACGAGGCAATTAAGCAACTGGTGGATGAGACCGATCCGCTGGTTTTACATGGATATATGGACAACGCCGGTTACCCGGATGTCCGTCAGGCGGTTGCAGAGAACTTAAACAAGCGTTTTGGAACTGCATTTACTTCCCGTAATATTGTGATGACAGTGGGAGCAGCGGGAGGATTGAACATTATTTTTAAAACAATCTTAGATCCGGGTGACGAGGTGATCGTGTTTGCCCCATATTTCGGAGAGTACAAGAGTTATGCAGCCAATTTTGATGCGGAAGTCGTGGAAGTGGCACCGGATTTTGAAACATTCCAGCCAGATCTGATGGCATTTGAAAAAGCGATCAATGAAAAGACCAAGGCAGTGATCGTGAACACACCAAACAATCCGACAGGTGTGATCTATCATGAAGAAACCATGAAAAAGATGGCTGAGATTCTGGAAAAGAAGGAAAAAGAGATTGGACACGAAATTTATCTGATTTCCGATGAGCCTTACCGTGAACTTGTCTACGATGGAAATCAAGAGGATTTCCTGACGAAATACTATAGGAATACAATTGTAGGTTATTCCTTCAGCAAATCCCTTTCCCTTCCGGGTGAGCGTATTGGATATGTGGTTGTTCCGGATGAGGTGGAAAATGCAGATCAGGTCATTGACGGCATTGTTGTATCCAACCGTACCCTTGGTTTTGTAAATGCACCGTCTCTGCTTCAGAAAGCGGTAGCAAAATGTCTGGATGAGAAAACCAATCTGGCATTTTATGATGAAAACAGAAAGATGTTATACGAAGGACTGCAAAAGCTAGGTTTTCACTGCATCAAACCGGAAGGCGCTTTTTATATGTGGGTAAAATCTCCGGATGCAGACGAAGAAAAATTTGTTGCAGCAGGTAAAAAATACAATATCATCATGGTAAAGGGCAGCGCATTCGGATGTGCAGGCTATGTCCGTCTTGCTTACTGTGTTTCCCATGAGACGGTGAAAAATGCCCTGACTGCGTTTGAAAAACTGGCAGAAGATTACGGATTGTATACAGAATAAAATGAGCAGATTGTAATGAATTTGTGAAATGTATCAGGAAAATCGAGAGAGTGGAGAGAGTAAAATTTATGAGTAACTGGGAAGAATATGTAAGGACAGTGGAACCGTATGTTCCGGGAGAGCAGCCAAACCAGCCGGACATGATCAAATTGAATACCAACGAAAACCCATATCCGCCTGCACCGGGCGTAGTAGAGGCTTTGAAGAACTTTGATACGGACAAATTGAGACTTTATCCGGAACCGACCTGTAAAGTGTTAGTCGATGCGATCGCAGATTATTATGGAATCAGGAGCAGTCAGGTGTTTACCGGTGTCGGTTCGGATGATGTGCTTGCCATGATATTTATGACATTTTTTAACAGCAAAAAGCCGATCCTGTTTCCGGATATCACCTATTCTTTTTATGATGTGTGGGCAAATATGCTTCGGATTCCGTATGAGACAAAAGCGTTGGATGATGATTTCCAGATCAAAAAAGAGGACTATTATGGGGAAAACGGTGGCGTGGTGTTCCCAAATCCGAATGCACCGACCGGAATTCTTATGCCGCTTTCAGAGATCGAGGATATCATTGCACACAACCGCGATGTAATCGTAGTTGTGGATGAGGCATACATTGATTTTGGCGGGGAGTCTGCGCTGCCTCTGATCGAAAAATATGACAATCTTCTCGTGGTACAGACCTTTTCAAAATCGCGTTCCCTGGCAGGTATGCGGCTTGGGTTTGCGATGGGAAATGAAAAGCTGATTCGGTATATCAATGATGTGAAATATTCTTTCAATTCCTACACGCTCAATCAGACAGCGCTTGTACTTGGTGTGCAGGCGATCAGGGACAGGGAGTATTTTGAGGAAACCTGTGCGAAAGTCATCGCTACAAGGGAATGGACGAAGTGCGAACTGAAAAAGCTTGGATTTTCCTTTGGGGATTCCATGAGCAACTTTATTTTTGCAACACATGAAAGAGTTCCTGCAAAAGAAATATTTGAAGTACTCCGGGAGCATAACATTTTCGTGCGCTATTTTTCCAAGCCGAGAATTAGCAATTATCTGCGTATCAGCATCGGAACCCAGCAGGAGATGGAGCGTCTGACCGCTTTTCTGGCTGTTTTTCTGGGAGAATAACAGGATGCCGTCAGGTATAAATTAAAGTTATAGTTAATATGAAAATAAGTGTTGCTTTTTCGACTGGATTCGACTATTATAGAATTTGCATCTGTAACACTTTAGTGTGTAAAACAGATATTTACTTTAAAACTTTACTATGATAAAATGTGCGTAGATTGGAAGTTTCTGATTATAGTAAAAGATGATATCATTTTGATTTATGAGAAGGAGAAGGTAAAATGAGCAAGAAACTAAGGACCGAGGCAGTAGACCATCTTTTTGATGCGATTTTAAGCCTGGAAAACAGAGAAGAATGTTATACTTTTTTTGAAGATGTCTGCACTGTGAATGAACTGCTTTCCTTATCACAGCGATTTGAGGTTGCCAAGATGCTGCGCGACCAGAAAACATATCTTGATATTGCAGAGAAAACAGGTGCTTCCACAGCGACCATCAGCCGTGTAAACCGTTCTTTGAATTATGGGAATGACGGATATGACATGGTATTTGCCAGAATGGCTGCATCAGAGACAAACGAAGCGTAAAACAGAATAGAAAAACCCGGAAAAAAAGAAAAACCCGGAGCTGCACGGATCATGTCTGGTATAGACAGTGTTCCATTCAGCACCGGGTTTTATTTTTCTTTTTTGGAAGGATCTTTTTCTTCGTGCAGCATCTGATCGACAATGCGCTCGATAATTGTTTTTTTCAGGTAGACATCATAGCTTAACATGCAGATAAAACTGAATGTCCGTAAAAGCTCTGCATCCTCACCTTCCATGCCCTCAAAAGTTTTCATGGAGGTGTTAAACTTCTTTGCAAGGTCTTTCATGATATTTAAGGTTTCCTGATGCTCCAGACCGAACACTTCTTTATAGATATCCTCAAGACTCATCTCGGAGCTGCCTTTTCCAAAATATCTGTCCGTGATCGGATTTAAGATACTCTGGATGTCACTGATGCTTAAGATACTTTTAAAATAGTAGATAAAGATCAAAGTCAGCACATGTTCTTTGGAATATTTTTTCTTTTCAGGTGGAGGAAGAAGATCGTTTTTTGCATAATTGTTGATCATGGTCTTAGTCAGGATCTTATCGTCCTCATGCCGCTTGGATGTGGCAAGCTGGGAATCCATAAATGTTGTCACCTGATCCATGTAAAGATCGATATTCGGGATATCTTCCGGTTTTACATAGTCGATTTTGTTAAATTCATCTAATATATCACTTAAAAATTGTTTTGTATTCATTTTTTTACCTGCTTTTACTCTTACTAGTTCAATCGTATTCTCTACATCAGATTATATAGTATTGAAAACTAGATGACAAGATACAATTGAATTTAATTGTATGAATTTGAATGTGGACGGTCGTAGATTTTTTCTGACGCAAAGGTAAAAAAAGAGACGGGTGTATTTGACAAAAATATATGTTTGTCATATAATGCACTTAACAAGAAAGCCGATAGATAGGTGTGAGCTATCTACTCCGGCGAAAAATCAATGTTAAAATAACCGTCAACTTTTCTCAGGAGCTGGACGGTTATTTTTTATTGTTAAAAAAAGAAAATATGTTCGATTTTACTGTTCATAAGCAGGGATAATGTGTTACAATAGATGGGAATATGATATTGTAATAAAAAAGGGATTGAATATTACAAACAACAACGGAAATGGAGATTTCTATGAGTATTTATGATACATTGAACGAACAGCAGAGAGAAGCGGTATTTCACACGGAGGGACCGGTTTTGATCTTGGCGGGTGCAGGTTCCGGAAAAACGAGGGTTCTGACACATCGAACCGCTTATCTGATCGAAGAAAAGGGCGTGAATCCATACAATATTATGGCGATCACCTTTACGAACAAAGCAGCAGGTGAGATGCGTGAGAGGATCGACCAGCTTGTGGGATATGGCTCTGAGAGCATCTGGGTATCAACGTTCCATTCTACCTGTGTGCGCATTTTAAGACGCCATATTGACCGTATCGGGTTTGATACTAATTTCACAATTTATGATTCCGATGACCAGAAAACACTGATGAAGGATATCTGTAAGCGTCTGAATGTGGATACCAAGATTTACAAAGAGCGGAGTCTGCTTGCTGCGATTTCCAAGGCAAAAGATGAACTGGTAGATCCACAGGAATTTTCTCTCCGGGCGGTCGCTTCCGGGGATTTTGCGAAACGGAAACAGGCAGAGATCTACAGAGAGTATCAGGATGCACTGCGGCGGAATAATGCACTTGATTTTGATGATCTGATCGTAAAGACGGTTGAATTGTTTAAAACGGATGCCCAGGTGTTAGACTACTATCAGGAACGTTTTCGCTATATTATGGTGGACGAGTATCAGGATACGAATACGGCACAGTTTGAACTGATCAGTATTCTTGCAAGAAAGTATAAGAACCTGTGTGTCGTTGGTGATGATGACCAGTCTATCTATAAGTTCCGCGGTGCGAATATTTATAATATCCTGAACTTTGAAAAACATTTTCCGGAGGCAGTGACGATAAAACTGGAACAGAATTACCGTTCTACACAGAATATTTTAAATGCTGCAAATGGGGTGATCTCCAACAATATGGGACGAAAAAGAAAGACACTCTGGACAGACAATGAAGCGGGGAAAAAAATCGGTTTCAAGCAGTTTGAGACAGGCTATGAAGAGGCAGAGTATGTCGCAAAGGATATCAATGCCTGTGTGAAGGACGGCAGATATCATTACGGTGACTGTGCTGTTCTCTACCGCACAAACGCACAGTCCCGTCTTTTTGAGGAAAAATTTATTGTATCCAATATTCCGTATAAGATTGTCGGCGGCGTGAACTTCTATGCAAGAAAAGAGATCAAAGACCTGCTTGCCTATTTAAAAACAATCGATAATGCAAGAGATGATCTTGCTGTCCGCAGAATTATCAATGTGCCAAAACGTGGAATCGGTGCAACAACCTTAAACCGTGTGGCAGATTATGCGGCGACGGCAGATATCAGTTTTTATAATGCACTAAAAATGGCAGACGATATTCCAACACTCGGTAAGAGTGCAGCAAAGATCAAGCCATTTGTGAATTTTATTCAGGTGATGCGCAGTAAAGTAGAGATTATCAGCGTTTCTGAACTTTTGCAGGAGATTATAGACGAAACCGGGTATGTGAAAGAATTGGAAGCGGAAGATACCGAAGAGGCAAAGGCGCGAATTGAGAATATCGATGAGTTGATCAGTAAAGTGGTTGCTTACGAGGAAGGCGAGGAACATCCGACACTCAGTGGCTTTTTAGAGGAAGTGGCACTGGTTGCAGACATCGACAGTCTCGATGAGGGCAGTGATTATGTTGTTTTAATGACATTACATAGCGCAAAAGGTCTGGAGTTCCCGAAAGTTTACCTTGCCGGAATGGAGGATGGATTGTTCCCGAGTTATATGTCCATCACTTCGGACAGTTCTTCTGAGGATCTCGAAGAGGAGCGGCGTCTGGCTTATGTGGGTATCACAAGAGCCAAAGAAGAACTTACGATCACCTGTGCAAGACAGCGTATGATCCGTGGCGAAACGCAATATAATAGAGTATCGCGGTTTGTTCGGGAGATCCCGTCTGAGCTGTTGGACAGTGAACTTAGAAAGCCGGAATCTGCAAGAGGATCTTCTTTTGGAAAAGAGAGCAGTTTTCCATCTTTTTTACAGAATCAGACAACTGCACGACCGAAAAGAACAACACTGCGCCAGCAGCCATCCGGACAGAGCATGCAGGCAAAGGCACTTGTCACAAAGGGTGTTGTAAAGTCAGAGCTTGACTATGGCATCGGGGACGCCGTATCGCATATCAAGTTTGGCAGAGGAGTTGTGAAAAACATTATGGATGGCGGAAGAGATTACGAGGTGACCGTGGATTTCGAAGGATATGGTGTGAAAAAAATGTTTGCATCTTTTGCAAAATTAAAGCGTATCTGATTCTGTCCGGGAGCATGGAAGTCTGTGTATCCGAAACTCTAAAAAAAATATAAAATTTTTGAAAAATGCAAATTTTTTATATTCGAAAAGTAAAGGATATGGTATAATGGGCGTAAGCAATGAGCGGTGCACATAGATTTTTCTGGTGTGTATTGCGTTTAGGTTTTGCATATCCTATAAAAGTATAAATAAGAGAAGGAGCGGAACACTATGAACAAGGTGGAAGATTTCATCAATGCGACAAAGTTAAACGACTTACTCAATAAGAAAGAGGATCTGATCAATATGACAAAGTTGAATGAATTATTAAACAAAAAAGAAGCAGAAGAAAAGAAAACATCAAAGGTTGTATGGATTTTTGCAATCATCGGTATTATTGCAGCAGTTGCAGCAGCAGTATATGGCGTATATCGTTTCTTTACACCAGATTATCTGGAAGATTTTGAAGACGATTTTGAAGATGATTATGATGACGATTTCTTCGAAGATGAAGAGGACGAAGAAGAGCCGGCAAAACCAGCAGAGAAAAAAGAAGAAGAATAAAAATAATCTGGAGGGCTGCGGATGCAGCCCTTTTTTCTTGTGTAACAGATAAAAGAAATAGAAAACTGTGAAGTTAATAAAATGTCAATGGAATCATGGACTATTTTATAGTTGATGAAATAAAAATGTGAGGAATTTATGAAAAAAGGACAAATCATAGAAGGCGTGATCGAGCGCGTAGACTTTCCAAATAAGGGAATTATCAGAACAGAGGATGGCAGACAGGTTATTGTAAAAAATACGATACCGGGACAGAGAGTGTCTGCTTCCATCAATAAAATCCGCAAAGGAAAGGCAGAGGGCAGACTTTTAGAGGTATTGGAAAAGTCACCGCTGGAAGGGGACAAAACAGGATGTGTCCATGCCGGGGAATGTGGAGGATGTACTTATCAGACACTTCCATACGACAGGCAGCTTGAGATGAAAGCAGAACAGGTAAAAAAATTAATGGATGATGTGATCGATCAGGAAAACCGGGATTACCAGTTTCTGGGAATCAAGGAAAGTCCAAGGCAGACCGGATACCGCAATAAAATGGAATTTTCCTTTGGGGATGAATTTAAGGATGGACCGTTAGCACTTGGAATGCATAAGCGTGGAAGCTTTTATGATATTGTGACGGTGGAAAACTGCCAGATCGTGGATGAGGATTTCAGAAAGATCCTGTCTGTCACACTTGCTTATTTTCGTGAAAAAAATATCACCTATTACCATAAACTGCGTCACACCGGATATTTAAGACATCTGCTTGTCCGTAAGGCAGTCAAAACAGGGGAAATATTAGTAGATCTGGTGACTACAACGCAGACGGATTTTCCGGGGATTGCCGGAGCACAGATGGATGAAGTTGAAAGTACGTTGAACAATGCACAGGAAAACGCATTTGCAGGAACGGAAGAGGAATTATTAGAGGGCTGGAAAGCTGCTCTTCTTGCGGCAGATTACAAAGGTATCATGACAGGTATTCTGCATACGAGAAATGACAATGTGGCAGATACCGTGACGAATGAAGGCACGGATGTTTTATATGGACAGGATTTCTTTTACGAGGAATTGTTAGGGCTTCGCTTTAAGATAACACCATTTTCTTTTTTTCAGACAAATTCCCTGGGTGCAGAGGTGCTATATCAGACTGCCAGAGAGTTTATCGGAGATGCACTTCCAAGCGGAACAGACGCAGATATTGCGGAGCATGGTAAAATTGTATTCGATCTGTATTCCGGAACCGGAACGATCGCACAGATGCTTTCTCCGGTAGCTAAAAAAGTGATCGGTGTGGAGATCATTGAGGAAGCAGTGGAAGCTGCCAAAGAGAATGCACAGTTAAATGGTTTACATAACTGCGAGTTTATCGCAGGGGATGTGCTCAAAGTCATTGACAGCATTGAAGAAAAGCCGGATTATATTGTACTTGATCCACCAAGGGACGGAATCAATCCAAAAGCTTTGGAAAAAATCATTCGTTACAATGTGCCTCAGATGGTTTATATTTCCTGCAAGCCGACCAGTCTGGTAAGAGATCTGGAAGTTTTACAGGCGAGAGGATATGAAGTGAAAAAGGTCTGTTGTGTCGATATGTTTCCTTCGACGTTTCATGTGGAGACGGTAGTTCTTTTGTCCCAACAAAAACCAGATGACACGATAGAGATCGACTTAGACCTGGACGAGCTGGATGCCACCAGTGCCGAGTTGAAAGCAACCTATCAGGAAATCAAAGATTATGTGCTGAAAGAATTTGGCTTGAAGGTTTCAAGTTTATATATTTCTCAGGTAAAACGCAAATGTGGAATTGAAGTGGGAGAAAACTATAATCTTTCAAAATCAGAAAATGCAAGAGTTCCGCAATGCCCGAAAGAGAAAGAAGATGCTATCAAGGCTGCCCTGAAATATTATGCGATGATCTAAGGACATCGCTGATTTCAAGGAGGAATAACACATGAAAAGCACATTTGAAAAAATGGGTGGAACCTACACACTTGGCGCAGACGGAATTTACTATCCGAATCTTGTCAGTACAGATGAAGAACCGCATTATGGGAAATATGGAATGATGCGGAAAACATATCTGAAAGAGCATCGTCCGGCAATGTATTCACTGTATATGCTGGAAGACAGACTGACAGAACATCTGAATACTGTGGACGATGAAGCACAGGAGAGAATGGATATTCTGGTGAGTCAGATGATGGAGAAGCAGGGCATTACGGAAGAATTGAAAGCCTATGACCATATGGAATGGGTCAGGGCGGTGAATAACATCCGAAATGCAGCAGAAGAGATTGTGTTAAAAGAATTAGTGTATATTTAAAGCGTGGAAAGCTCCTTCGGGAGCTTTTTACCGTTTTTACAAACAATTTTTTCACGAGCCAGAAAGCAATTTATTTGCATCAAAAATAATTTGTGGAAACTGCAATAAGGTATTTTCATGGAACAGATGTAGAGCGAGAAACTATTGGAAGGTTACCGGACAGAGAAGGTGATAGAATACACGGATGGAGCAGAATTTTTGACGGAGATGGATACGAATTTGATGCTGAAAACATTGAACTCAATCTAGGTTTTTAAAGATGGAACGGAGATTGAATGTAAAAATGAAGGGGAGTAAGGAAAGATGTCGATTGGGAGGTGAGATTCCTGATCGGCTTTGCTGTTGTAGATTTATGTACTGGTTACTTGTCGTATTCTTTAATTAGTGATATAATTCAAACTAGCACTCGATAAAAAAGAGTGCTAATAACAAAAAGGGGGATAAAACAATATGAGTAAACAAGTATATATAAGTGCAGATTATGCAGAATATGATGGTGATCGTGATGTTGTTGAAGAGTTGAACAAATGGGGGAGTGATAATTTTCACAAGGTTGATTTTATCGATATGTCTAAAGTAGCATCAGGGAGCGTTTCAAAAGATCCTGATTGCCGCATATGCGATTTAAAACAAGAATTTAACAGACAAATTAATGCTTCATCTGCAGTTATCTTTGTTGTTGGAGATAAGACTGCATTGCGTACAGCAGGGAGTGCTTGTAGGCGTTCAGGTAATGATCAAAGTTCTTGTAATTGTACACCGTATAAACAAAATACAAATGGTACGAAATCGTGTAAGGTATTTTTTACTTCTACTCCTGGTGAAAACGATGATGTGGGATGTATTAATTCATATTCGTATTTGAAACATGAATTTAAACAGGCAGAGAAGAAAAATAAAACAATTATTGTGGTTTATAATTCTCTTCGGAGAGAATCAGATTGGCTTCCTTCTTATATGAAGAATTACGAAGATAATGCAAGACCTTTTTGGACAACAAATTATCGAGGCGATAAAGTAGGAGATTATTCATACATAAAAGAGGTACTGGGATTTTGAGTGATTTATTAAAGAAAAGCGTGGCATATGCTTTTGCTATCATTTCAGCAGTTTTTACTTTTATTCCAGAAGTTATATTTGGAAAGGTTATATTGATATCAGAAGATGTTCTTAAACAATTCACTTTAGAGGGCTATACTTTAGAAATCAATATTATTGTGAATCGTGTACTTACTTTTGTAATTGTATGGTTTTTCACAGCGTTTGGATATAAAACGTATTTACTTTTGCGAAATAAAGTTAGTATAAAAGGGAACAATTATAAAATTACAGTGGAATATGGCGATTTGCTTAAAATGAAGAAATGTAAAAAAATAATTAATTTTGATGAATGTTTTTCAACTCATGTTGGTACTGCTCCTGCTGATATAAAACCAACTTCAATATGTGGACAATATTTAACTGCAAATCCTAATCTAAATTTTCAATTACTGTTGTCAAACTCACATCTAAAGCCACTTAAGTCTAAATCGAAATATCAGGGTAAAGAACGGTATGAATCAGGGAGAATAGTACCGAATGGGGATGAACTGTTGCTGGCATTTGCTAAACTGGATAAAAATGGGTTGGGCAGATTTTTTACGCGTGATGAATATTTGGAGTGCTTATCGGTATTATGGGAAGAAATAGATAAGCATTATGGACAGCAAGATGTATGTATACCAATTTTAGGAGCTGGGTTAACTCGCTTTGACGGAGGTTCAGGTGCATCTATTCCTCAGCAGGAGCTGCTTGATATGATAATTTGGTCTTATAAATTAAGCTCCCATAAAATAAAATCACCTTGTAAGTTGCGTATTATATGTAGAAGAGATCAAGAGTTTTCATTGGATAAAATCGATTCGTTAGTATAAAGGGATAAGTCATGGATGATGGAAGTTCTTTTATCTGATTTACTGGAAAATATAAAAAAGACACAGATGCCGATTGGAAGTTGTAATTTCTGATCGGCTTTTCTCTTACTCTTTTGTAGATGGCAAAATAGAAAGCGATATGATAAAATATATATATTCTGGTTAAGGAAGAAGGAACAAAAATGGACGATACAAATTTATCGATTGTAAAAGTAGATAATATAAAAAAATTTTGGTTGAGTTTTACTACATGGTTCGAAGATGAGTTACCAGGAACAGGGATTTTAAAGGCATATTATGAAGATTATGACAATTGGAATGGTGGAATTTATTATTTAGGGATAGATTTTGAAAAAGAATATAGATTACACTATGGGATAGATTATTCGGACATTTTGAAATTGGAAGTGCCTCAAATGGAAGATATAAAAATGTTTATAGAGCTTGCATTTCATGAGTGGGTAATTTTTGAGAAAAGATATGATTTTACAGTTATGGTAAACAAACGACTTAGTCGTTTTTCCATTCCGTATAGATTACAGAATGGACGATTAATACAAGAGGGATATAAAACATCGTATTATTTAGATAAAATTTTAAATTACTCTATGTTCGAAAGAAAGATTCGTTATTCAGAAGAAATGATAACGAGCCGAGAATATCTAGATAAGAAAAGTGCATTGGATTACATAATAGATGCTTTGCAATTTATTTTGTCGGTACAAGATAGTGAAAAAGTAATACTAAAATATAAATTGGCCGCAAAAAGTGTCAACGAAGATGAAAATAGTAAAGTATATGCGGTTGTTAAGGCTGAAATTGAGGAGATTATGAAAATCTCCAATGAATATTTTGATATACGTCACAATGAATATCTGAATAAGGCGAAACAGGCAAGAGAGCCAATTCAGGACTTGGCTTTTATTGAATATCTGTATAATCGCGCATATGCCTTACTGTATTTACTTAGAATTAAAACAGATACAGATAAATTGATTAACTTTAAAAAGGATTGTGACAATCATACATCTGTTGATCAAGATGTATGATTATGTGAGGTGAAATATGTTATATGAACGAGATTATCTTTTAGGTTTGACAGAAGCTGAAAAGCAAGAATATGAAGAGGCAACTGGACGGAAGTTTGGTGAAAAAAGAGTAAGTGGATTTGGACGAGTTAATAATTTTTTGGCATATCCTAAAGCTGCAAGAATGTGTAAATCACTTTTTCCTAATAATTATTTGGATGTTGCGGAATTGCGAGATGTGGAACGTTTGGCTGCTGCAAATGAAGAATTTTTTTCTTTATTAAGTGATGAAGCATGTACAGAAAGAAGCATATTGAATTTCATAAAGGATAAAAAATATTATCATATAATAGGCTCTATCATTTGGGGATTATCGATTAACATTGGAAATCATGGAGTGTATTTATTTCCAGAATTTCAGTTGGGTAATTCATATAAAGCTGATTATCTTCTTGTTGGAAAAAGTTCCAGAGGTTATGAATTTATTTTTATTGAATTAGAAAGTCCATATGGAAATATAACATTAAAAGATGGACAGCTTGGTGCAGAATTTAGGGATGGAATATCACAGTTAGAAGATTGGAAAAGATGGCTTCCGGCAAATTATAGTTCTTTTGGAGAAATTATGAGGAAGCACAAGAATAGTGCACGTGATTTGCCAGAAGAATTTTATATTTTGGACATGTCTCGGTTTCATTATGTTGTTATTTCTGGAAGGAGATCGGATTTTCAAGATAAGACCTATATTATAAAACGAGAGCGGAAAAAAGCCGATGATATCGATATAATACATTATGATAATTTATACGATTTTTCGAATAATTTGATAGGAAAGTTAACATATTAAAAAGAGGGATATTTCTGAAAATGCAGAAAGATATAATAGAAAAAGAAATAGCGGAAATAATTAAGGATTTTAGACAATCTTCTGTTGGGATAGAGATAAATCAGGCACACGTGCATAAATGGGTTTCTCAGTTCAATCCTGATGTGCAGGATACAATTTTGGAGGAAACTCTGCATATTTTGAAGAAGTGGTATTTTGGTAGAGATAAAATCAGTTTATTTTTGAATGAGATAATGAATTATTTGAAGTTAGAAAATAAAAATGCAACAGATGCAGATCCATTTAAAGGCATATGTTTTTTAGATATACAAGAAAGTGGTAAAAGTCAAATTCAATTGATTGAAATTCTAAAAGATGAAGCAAACAAAAAATATGGATGCAGTATAAGAACCGGAAATCCGGGACAAGAGAATTACTATGTATATCTAGATGATGGTTTGTACACTGGAAGCAGATTGAGAAAAGATATTAAACGATGCTTGCAAACTATACCAGAGGGATCACATATAGATGTTATTTATTTGATTGCATGTCGGAGTGGCATGGATTTTTCAAAAAGCGTGTTAGAAAAGGTATGCAAGACCAAGAATATAAAATTAAATATTCATAGATGGCGAGAGATATGTAATAACAAAACAATTACGAGAATTAACAATGTTACTTCATACGAACCAGTTCAGGAATGTTTGTGGCCTTCATCAAGGTTGGCTAAACTACCAGAGGTTAGTTCGTATATTGAAAAGTTAGAAAGAGTTAATGGAAAAAAAGTATATTACGTTTTTCGTAATGCTAGATATCAATATACAGAGGGAATATTTTCAAATTTAGAAAATAGAGACATAGTTGAAGAAGAATTTCTGAAAAAAGGGATTGCAATTACAAAAAATATACAAGATCATAAAGGATTATATCCTTTGGGATATAATCTGACACCATCATTTGGTTTTGGATCATTTTGTGCTACTGATTTAAATATATCAAACACATGTCCAATAGTGCTATGGTGGGGAAATGTGATTGAAAAAGGAAATGAGTTGGATTGTTGGTATCCTTTGTTGCCGAGAAGGATTAGTAATGCAGATATTAATCCATTCAATGCTGATTGGGAACCTGAAGAAATTGAAGATGATGGATACGATGACATTTTTGACACATGTCCAGAATGTGGTTGTGGTATAAGCTTAAGAAATGATGGTGGCAATGGTTTTTGCATTGATTGTGCTTGGAAACATTAGGAGGCATTTTGGATAGGTAAAAACTATTCCACCTAAGTGGAGGATAAACCTATCGAAAAAGGTTGTGGTTTTGCTATTTAGTCTATGTCAGTACAGATGAAGAACCGCATTATGGAATGATGCGGAAAACATATCTGAAAGAGCATCGTCCGGCGATATATTTACGGTATATGTTGGAAGATAGACTGATAGAACATCGGAATGTTTTGGATGAAGAAGCACAGGAGAAGTAAGGCATTGTGGAAGAAATAAAAGCCAACGACCCGATGGAATGGGTCAGGGCGGTAAATAATTTCCAGAATGTAGTGGAAGAGATAGTGTCGAAAGAATTAGTGTATATTTAAAATGTGGAAAGCTTCTTTGGGGGCTTTTTTCTGATTATAAAGAAAGTATATAGAAAATGCATTGATCATATGGTATGATTTGAACAGAAGTTAATCGTGCCATATGGCTTGATTATAAAAGCAAAGATAAAAACGCAACGTACATCTTTGGTGTGCCAGAGCCGGTAGGTAGCCCGGCCGTCCTATATAAATAGGGTAAGTAACCTGCCCCTCCGGGTTGTCCATTCTTTGTTCAATCAATTTTAGGAGGGATTCTTATGGACAAAGTCAATGGAAAGCTGACAGTATTTTTTGAAGAGCCGTTTTGGGTGGGAATCTTTGAACGCATCGAAGATGGTAAACTATCTGTGGCAAAGGTAACATTTGGTGCAGAGCCAAAAGATTATGAAGTACAGGAATATATTCAAAAGTGCTATTTCAGTTTGAAATTCAGTCCGGTTGTTGAAACTGTTGTAAAGGATATCAAAAGAAATCCGAAACGGATGCAGCGGGAAGCAAAAAAGCAGATGCTGGAAATAGGCATTGGTACAAAATCGCAACAGGCGTTGAAATTACAGCAGGAACAGAACAAGCAGGAACGCAAAGAGAAAAGCCGGAAGAAAAAAGAGGCGGAAGAACAGCGAATGTTTGAACTGAAACAACGAAAGAAAAGAGAAAAGCATAAGGGACATTAAGGTCCCTTCAGGCTGTAGACAAAACCTTGCAAAAGCAGGGTTTTGTCTACAGTTTGGGTGTATGGAAGTTAAATCCATATGCTTTTTTTAAAGAACTCATTTTTGAACAAAAGATTTGTAAAAACATATTATCTATTCAAAGACGGTTATAATTCTATATCATATGATTTTTTCTTAGTCCGAGCAGTCTGATTTCGCCGTATTTCCTGTTTCCTCTGATATTCAAGTTCCCATGCACGATGGGAGAAAACATCAGGATCTTCCACATTAAGATAATCCACCTCATCGGCTACAATATCACGACGGTGATAGTCGTAATATTTACCGAAAGTACCTTTGAGTTGTTCAATCAGCTTATCCCGAAAATCAGGACGTATCTGGATTCTGGTATCCAGCAATTCTGTGTATTGTTCTGGTTCAGGACGAAATTTTTCTTCCCGGAAAGCGGCGGCATCTTTTTCAAGTTGTTTTTTGAGCGAGATGTCCTGAGAATCCAGGATATCAAGATTGTTATTCATCTGGTCGTATTTCTTGGATAGATTCGTCATATCTTTATCAGTAGAGCATTTTGCCTGGAAGATTAGCTGCTCTTTCCTTGATTTCAGTTCTTCAATTTCTTCGGTAATAGTGGTAAGCTGCTGATTCAATTTTATATGCTGGATGGGATTCAAAATACTGGTTTTGTCCTTTTGCACATTCAGTTCTTTCCGTTCCGTAACTTTAGCTTTGAGTTTCTTTTTAACGGTGTTGTATTTATTCAGTATTGGATTAAAATGATTCATCCAATCATGAATTACTTCTTTTTGTATCTCATTGTGAAGTAAATGATATTGTGTAAAAATCATATGATTGCGGATCGCTTCCAATGTTTCTGCAATTATCGGGATGGATTTTTCTACAGCCTGTGCCAGTTTTGCTACCCGTGCTTTTAATTCCCGGAGCTTTTTGTTATCGGTACGAATTTGACGATTGATTTCACAGCGGTCTGCTATCATGCCGTTCTTTTCCATATTCTGGGCAATGTAGCCTTCATGGATGGTTGGCTGTTCGGTGATTCCCTGATCTGCAAAGCTGCGGTGATCAATGGTAGCATTTATCTGATTATGTGCAAGCATTTTATTTACGGCATCTGCCCAGTTTGCCCGCCAGATACAAAGTTGTTCATCGCTGTTCCATTGTTCGGAAATAGGATTCTGTCTGCCATATCGGCTGCTCTTGGGGTGCTTATCAATCCGTTCATATCCTTTTTCCTGTGCAACAGAGGAAGTCAGATATTCTTTCTTTTTCCCAACTTTATAGCGATATTGCTTTTCCCATCCCTGTTTCTGAGCGGTTTTAAATTCAGAAGCAGTAAAGCCTTTTTCTTGCCCGTCTTTTATACAGAGATATTCTTTTTCCGTTTTATACTGCCATGTTCCATTTTCATTTAGTGGTCGGACAGTAAGAAGAATGTGAGCATGGGGATTGTGACCATCTGTATCGTGAATGGCAAAATCAGCACACATCCCCATATCTACAAAGTTATTTTGAATAAAATCTTGAAGAAGAGAAATATTGCTGTTTTTATCCAACTCAACAGGGAGTGCAACAACAAATTCTCTTGCCAGTCGGCTGTCTTTGGTCTTTTCGGTTTCTTCCACAGCATTCCAGAGTTGTTCCCGGTCATTCCATTCCAATGGAGCCATTGGAGGAAGCATCACTTCCTGATAGATCAGACCCTGCTTTCTGGTATAGTCATGCTGAATGCCATCGTAATCATTGTACATCCGGCTGCAGCTCATATAAGCAGAAGCAGCAACAGCAGATCGACCGGAACCACGGCTGACGACTTTAGCTTGCATATGATAAATTGCCATATCTGGCACCTCCTTTCGATGTTGACTGCAACAGCGGATAAAGCCCTCGGCAGAGCGCACGAGCCCCGAAGGGGATACCACTGCCTGATTTATCAGGTGGTG
>ENA-UEYL01000583-UEYL01000583.1-human-gut-metagenome-genome-assembly--contig:-NODE-583-length-36369-cov-18.374931_pt1 | contig 36369 bp, 31 predicted proteins | sample MGYA00242941_ERZ507946 | MGnify/ENA primary metagenome ERZ507946 (study PRJEB26167, sample SAMN06115482) | human gut metagenome | host: Homo sapiens | place: China:Guizhou | collected 2015-03-11...
CCTCGGACGGCATCAACACGGCCGGCAACCACAAGTTCTACGCCAACTCGAACCTCGACAACCCGAAGGTCGCCGCCCTGAACGTCTTCCGCGGCGAATACACGACGCTCGACGACTCGGACATCAAGGAGGTCGACGGTTCGAACTACACGTCGCTCGGCGAGGCCGATCTGGGCCGGCTGGTGCGTTTCAACAAGATCAAGATCCGCTATGCGGGTGTGAAGAATCAGGACGGCGTGACGCCTCCGAACCTCAAAAACGGCGGAAATGCGAATCCCTATCCGAGCTGGATCGTGACCGACTGGGGAACGCCCATCTTCGGCGCGTGGTATCGCTGGGCCTACAACAACAGCGAGCAGAATATCCGTCTCTACGGTTCGGTGCTGATGAGCTACAACGATGCGGCGGAGTACACTTCGGACCCGGGCGTTTACGGCATCCGTACGAGCGGTTACAGCCAGTTCGCCATGAAGCCCATCCCGAAGGACGGCACGGAGGGTACGGTGCTGGGCATCTACGGCATCTATGCGAAGAAGAGCGATTTCACGGGAGGTTCGGAGGACTGGGCGCAGTACCAGATCTCGGTGAGCCGTATCGAGGACCTCGGTTTCCCGCCCGAGTCGCTGCTTTCCGAGGAGTGGATCAGGGCCAATACGCCCGCCTCGTCGCTGACGCCTCCCGTGAAGAACGGCGGCGACGATTACGAGGGTGACTGATCCCGCGTTTGAGCAATAAAAAACTGCGGCCCCGATGGGGTCGCAGTTTTTTTGTGCCGCGGCGGCAGCGCTACCGCTTGTTCCATTTGCAGGAGGTCTGGTAGTAGCCGATCGCGCGGTCGACCTGCATGGCGTCCTTCCGCTCCATCGTTTCGAGGTGGTGGGGATTCTCCTCGGTGGGAACCACGCGGTACTGCTCGAAGCGGCGCACGGGCGACAGAATCGTGAAGGTGTCGCCTTCGAGGTAGCCGAGGTCCTGATAGGTGGCGATGAACGCGCGGTTGACATATGCCGGGTCGAAGATGCTGCGGCCGTAGAAATGCGAGTCGTAGCTCATGTTGAGCAGCGACAGCAGGGTGGGCATCAGGTCGATCTGCGAGACGATGCCGTCGACCACTCCGGGTTCGATAAGCCCGGGGGCGAGGATCAGCGCCGGGATGTGGTATTTCTGCAACGGAATCTCGGTGCGGCCTGCGCTCGAAGCGCAGTGATCGGCCGTGACGAGGAAGATCGTGTTTTCGAACCACGGCTGCCTGGCCGCTTCGGCGAAGAACCGTCCCAGCGAATAGTCGCTGTAAAGCACGCCTCCGGCGCGGCTCTTCGAGTCGTTGGGAATGCGGATTCGTCCGGCGGGGTAGGTGAAGGGGCGGTGGTTGCTGACGGTCATCACGTGGGCGAAGAACGGCTTGCCGCTGCGGGTCTCCTCGTTGAGCGTGCGGATGACCTTCCGGTAGGCGTCTTCGTCGCAGACGCCCCAGATGTTGGCGAAGGTGATCTCTTCGGGTTTGTAGCTTTTCTGGTCGACGATGTCGTATCCGTTGCCCGAGAAGAAGGTCTCCATGTTGTCGAAATAGCTGTTGCCGCCGTAGAAATAGGTCACGTTGTATCCCTTGTCGCGCAGCAAGGCTCCCGCGGAGTGCATTCCGGCGTTGTTCGGACGCTTGATGATGCTCTGGCCCGGGCAGGGCGGCAGCGAGAGCGTCACGGCCTCCAGGCCGCGCACCGTGCGGTTGCCCGTGGCGTATACGCGGTCGAACGCCAGTCCCAGTTTGTAGAGCGAGTCGAGTACGGGCGTGATCCGTTCCGTGTTGCCGAACCGCTCCATGTACGAGGCGCTCATGCTCTCCATGGTGATCAGCACGATGTTGCGGCGGATCTCCTCCCCTTCGGCGCGCACGGCGTGCAGGTTGTCGCCCGTGCTTTGGTAGACCCCGTGCACGAAGGCTTCGGCCTCGGCTTCGGGACGCGTGAGGTAGAACTGTTCGTAGTCGAGCGTGTTCTTGACGAAGGCGTCGTAGAACTTGTAGAGTCCGTTGGCCTGCAATTCGTTGACGTAGACGTTGTCGCTGTCCTGGAAGCGGGTGTTGAAGTTCAGCAGCCCGATCGCGGCGAACAGCGCCGCGACGTAGGCCGGTCCGATTACGGCTTTCCACCTCCAGCCTTTCAGGCATTCGGTCTGCACGAGTTCGCTGCGGAAGAAGTACCACGTCACGAGCAGCGTCACGACGACGATGCCCAGCGTCATCGGAACGACGGGGTAGGACTCCATGATGTTGCCCACCACCTCGTTGGTGTAGACCAGGTAATCGACGGCGATGAAGTTGTAGCGGACGCCGAATTCGCTCCAGAAGAAATATTCGCTGATGCCGTTGAAGATGATGGCGCCCACGTAGACGACGATGAAGAGGGCGAACCACACCGTGGTCCAGTGGCTGCGGAATCCGGGCAGGAAGAGCCGCAGTGCGAAGCTGCCGGCCCAGTAGCCCAGCACATAGAGGGCGATTCGCGGCGCGACGCTTCCGTATTCGTCGAAGATCGTGTTGAAGAACGCCACGTAGCAGAACGCCGCCACGAGCAGGGCGAGGAGGATGTAACCCCACGGCTTTTTGTACTTGGTGCGCGAAACGCTCAACATGAAGAGCCAGAGGAAAATGAATCCCGCCGTCGCGGCGCAGAAATCGTTCACGGCGCCCAGCAGGAAGACTTCGCACCATTCGCCGAATGAGAAGGCGAGTGAGGTGGTCTGCTCGTTGAAAAGCAGTACGACGCGCAGCACGAGGCCGACGGCGACGGTCAGCAGCGACAGTTTGAGATAGAGGCCGGAGACCAGCCGAATACTTTTTTGCATGATGAATTTGGTAATTAACGGTACAAAGTTAACCATTTTCAGCCCGTTCGGAAAAAGAAAAGGCAGTCAACTGGGTGACTGCCTTGTTCTGTCGGTTTGAAAAATTGATCGTTTTGTCGCTTACTTCGACGGGCGCATGACGACCTTCACGAGGTTTCCGTCCGCAAGGATCTTCTTGGCGAGCGCCTGCACGTCGGCGTTGGTCAGGTCGCGGATCGCCTGTTCGTGGTCGGCGATGTAGTTCAGGCCCGAGCCGTATTTGATCTGGATGTAGCTCATCCATGCGCCGTTCTGTTCGAGGCTGTTTTTCCAGCTCTTGAGCATGAATTCGCGGTTTTTCTCGATGTCCTCGCTCTTGGGACCGTTGGCTGCGATCTCCTCGATCTCCTTCATTACGATCTCGCGCAGTTCGTCGGCCATCTCCTCGTTGGTGTCGAACGAAATGGTCATGCTGTAAGTCTCGCGGGGGATGTACTTCGTCGAACCCTGGACGCGCACGCCGTAGGTTCCGCCCTTCTCCTCGCGGATCGAAACGAGATAGCGCGAATTGAGCGCCTGCGTCAGGAACGTCAGGGCCATTTTGTTCTTGAGCGTGTAGGGCATCTCACCCGAGAAATGGTAGTTGACCGAGACCTTCGGCTGCTGCATCGGAGCCGTGAACTCCTCCGTAACCTCGCCTTTCACCGGATAGGCCTTGTCGTCGACGTAATTGATCGGTTTGCGGGCGGCGGGGATCGAACCGATGTATTTCTCCACGAGGGGTTTCAGCGTTTCGGGGTCGATGTTGCCCACGAACGTGAAGACGAATCCGTTGGCTCCGGGGTAGAGCTTGGCGTAAATGCCGGGCAGCTGTTCGAAGTCGAACTTGTTGACGATCTCCGTCGAGATCATCTGACGGCGGGGATTGTGGCCGTAGGTCACGTCGGCCACCTTCTCCTGCATCAGGAAGTCGGGATTCGACTTGGCATTGGCGAGCTGGGCGAGGAGCATCTTCGTGAGATTGTCCACGTCGTCCTTGTTGAACCGGGGCTGCGTGAAATTGAGGTAGAGCAGCTGGAGCATCGTCTCGATGTCCTTGGGCGAGCAGACGCCGCCCATGGCGCTGGTGTAGTTCTCCACCGAGGGCTGCACCGAGGCCGTTTTGCCCGAAAGCTGTTTCTTGAGTTCCGTGGCCGAGAATTTGCCGACGCCCGACATCGAGTTCACGGCGGGCATCATTTCGCCCATGTAGTACTCCTCGTCCGAGAGCAGCGACAGGCCGCCCTTGCCGACTACGCCCAGGCGCACTTCGTCGGCCTTGAAGGTCGTGGGTTTCACGACGACCTTCGCGCCGTTGGCCAGCGTCCATTCCGTCGTTCCGAGCTGTTTGTCCTCGACCGTCTTCTTCACGGGCGAGCCTTTGAGCACGGTCCCTTCTGCGATCAGCGGCTCCTTGACCACGTTGTCCTCATAGGCCGTGACCTCCGATGCGGCCACCTTGTCGCGGATGGCGAGAATCTCCTCGGCGGTGGGCGTTGCGACGCCCTCCTTCTCGGGAGCGTTGATCACGATCACCTGATTCGTCGGGAGAATGGTCTGCTTCGCGAAGGCGTTGACGGCATCCACGTTGAGCATCTTGATCAGCATGCTGTCGAGCTGCCATTCGGTCTCGGCATCGGGCATCGGCTGGTTTTTCTGGTAGTTGTTCAGATAGGTCTGCACGAATTCGTTGTTGCGGCGGTCGTTGCGGTTGGCGTACGAGCGTTCGGCCTGACGCATCAGGTTCTCCTGGGCGCGTTCGAACTCGCCCTGCGTGAATCCGTAGCGGCGCACCTTCTCCATTTCGGTATAGAGGGTCTCGAAGCCGCGGGCCAGCTTGCCGTCCTCGGTCATGGCCACGAATACCGTGGCGTCGAGCGTCGGGATGATGCCGATCACGTCGCCCGTGCCCATGCCGGCGCCGAGGAACGGCGCGTCGGGCTGCATGGCGATCTCCTGCAGGCGGGCGTTCTCCATCGTGGACATGTAGGCTTCGATCACGTTGTTGGCCTCGGCCAGCACCGTGTTGGCGAGCTGTTCGGGAAGCGCCGGGCGCTTGATGAAGAGCTGCACCTTCGTACCCTGCATTTCGGGATCGGTGTAGATGCTGACGATCGGCTCCTCGTTGTCGGGAACCTCGATGGTCTCCTTCTGCAATGCGCCGGCGGCGGGAGCCGGAATGTCGGCCATCAGCGTCTTGATCTTCGATTCGATGGCATCCACGTCGATGTCGCCGACCACGATTACGGCCTGGTAGTCCGGACGGTACCATTGTTTGTAGAAATCCTCCAGCTCCTTGTGCCGGAAGTTCTTCAGTCCGTCGAGGTAGCCGATCAGGTTGCGGCGCTCGTATTTCGTGCCTTTGCCCAGCGCCTGCAACAGCTTCATCGTCGAACGCCACGACGCGCCGTCGCGCGTGCGCAGCTCCTCCATGATCACGCCGCGCTCCGAGTCGATTTCCGACGGCTCCAGCGCGATGAAGTGCGACCAGTCGTGCAGGATCAGCAGCGCCGAGTCGATGATTCCTTCGCGCGAGGTCGGCACGTCCTTCATGTTGTAGCACGTGTAATCCCAGCTCGTGCCGGCATTGAGGTTGGCGCCGAATTTCACGCCCACGGTCTCCAGATACTCCGTGAGCTGTTTGCCCGGGAGGTTCTTGGTTCCGTTGAAGGCCATGTGTTCCAGGAAGTGGGCGAGGCCCTGCTGCGAATCGTTCTCCTGGATGGCTCCCACGTCGTGGAGGATGTAGAAATCAGCCTGGCCTTTCGGCTTTTCGTTGTGGCGGATGTAGTAGGTCATTCCGTTTTCCAGTTTCCCGGTGCGGACCTCCGGATCGACCGGGATCGGCTGGTTCATCTGTGCTGCGGCGCTGCCGGCGGCGAACGCCGCGACGGCCAGCATCAATAGTTTTTTCATGGGCATTTGGTATAAGGTTTATTGTTTCTGTGTCTCTTCGGGGCGGTATTCGATGATATCGCCCGGCTGGCAGTCCAGCTCGCGGCAGATCGCTTCGAGCGTGGAAAAGCGGATGGCCTTGGCCTTCCCGTTCTTGAGGATCGAGAGGTTGGCGGGCGTGATGTCGACCCGTTCGGCCAGTTCGCCGAGCGACATCTTGCGCTTGGCCATCATGACGTCTATGTTGATGATTATAGCCATAAAGTCGTCCCCCCCCCTTTTATCGTTTGCATTTCTCTCATGTCGTCTGTTTTAGATGGTCAGTTTCTGCTCCTCGCTCAAATTCTGGCCGATGGCGAAGACCTCGGCGGCGAAAAGGATCAGGATACCCATGATGATCATTGCGTAGGAGACGTGGAAACCCGCGTCGACGGTGTATCCGCTTCCGGCGAGCAGTTCGGCGGCGCGGCTGTTCATCACCCAGTCCACGGTGTCGCTGATCAGTTCGGTGACGATCGTCAGCATGCCGATTGCGCGCAGATACCAGACGTTGCGTTTGTCGAGCGTGCGCTCTTCGCGGATCGAGCGGCGCAGCGAGTGGATGATCACGAACATCAGTACGATGATGGCCAGGTAGAGAAGCGGGCAGAGCATGACCAGCGCATAGAGCCATGCGCTGCCGCCGATCGAACGGAATGCCAGCCCCAGCGGGGATGTGCCCGGGGCGTTCTGCTCGACGACCAGGCCGAGTTTGCGGACGTTGGCTTTGATTTCCACGCCCGGCGCCGCGGCGATTTCGACGGCCGTTTCGGGCTGTCCCGTCACCCGGATGTCGCCCAGCATGTAGATCATGTGCGGCACGCCGGATTTCCACTTTTCGGCGATGTCGTTACCGAGTTCCGCGCCTTCCGCCGCGCCCCGCGAGAAATTGGGCAGGATTCCGTGGGCGATGCTTGCCACGAGTACGATGAAAAACGTAATGTAAATGACCAGCAGGCGTTGCAGGAGCGATTTTTTGTTCTGCATGTGTGACTATTTTGGTTTTACAGTTGCAAAGATAGAATTAATTTTCGAAAAACAAACAATATTTATCGTTTTTCGATAAAATTTTTCGCGGCGGACAAAAAAGGACGGCCGCCTGTGCCGTCCTTCGGATCGTCTCCGGAGCGTTTACTCCACGTTGTCTTTCAGCTGTTTCCAGAATGAAGCGCTGATGGACATCGAGATCGAGATGGCCAGCACGTAGAGGATGAACATGACGACGAACGTGATGAAGCCGATGCCGATCGCGTTGCAGATGGCCTGGAAAATGCCGAATACGATGCCGAACAGCACGCCGACGACCAGCGACACGAAGAACATGGTCCATTTGCTGCCGTAGGTGGCGTCGTTCGAAGCTTTGATGGCCTGTATCGGATTTTTGCCCTTTTCGATGAGGAAATAGTAGGAGAGCGTCCATGCGATCGAGAGCACGATGCCCGGGATGACCATGAAGAGCACGCCGATGAAAATCGGGAAAACCATCAGGCCCATCGTGATGAAGAACTCGCCCATGTAGCGGCGGTATTTGCTGTCGAAAATGCCCAGGGGATTGACAATCTCACCCTTGGCCAACTGTGTGGGCAGTAAGGTGATGGCGATTGTGGTACCCACATTGAGATAAGGTATCCAGATCGTAATGAGCCATAAGGCCACTGCTGCGATCACCGAAGGTGCGTTCTTTACGCCGATGGCGACGGAATCCTTGAGGGTTTCTCCGAAATCGAGTTTTTTCACTTCCATAACTAACAGGTTTAAGGGTTAACATCAAAAACAAAAATACGAAAAAAATCGTATCTTTGCCTGCATAACCGTAAAATTCAATGCAATGGCTGAAAAATCTCGCTATAATTACCGGGTTGAACCGCAGGACGTGGATTTCACGCTGCGGGCGACAATCCCTTCGCTGGGCGGCTCGATACTCAACACCGCGGGCATCGACGCCCACGGCAAGGGGTTCGGAGTCGATGCGCTGAATGCCGATAACCATTCGTGGGTGCTTTCGCGCATGGCCGTCGAATTCGACTGCCAGCCCACGCAGTACACCGACTATACCGTGGCCACGTGGATCAGCGATTACGGCCGGGTGCTCTCGACGCGAAACTTCACGCTGACCGATGCCGCAGGCCGCGAATTCGGCCGCGCCGTGACGCAGTGGGCGATGATCGACCTGCAGAGCCGTTCGGCGATCGACCTCTCGTGGGTGGGCGATGCGCATGCCGACGCCATCGTCGATGCCGCGCCCCCGACGGACAAGCCGCGCAAGATCCGTGCGGTAAGCCCTACCGCGACGGCCGAACACCGTGTGGTTTACAGCGACATCGACTTCAACCGCCACGTCAACACGATGCGCTATATCGAAATGATGCTCGACATGCTGCCCGTCGACATGCTGACGCAGGAGGCTCCGGTGCGGCTGGACATTCATTTCCTGAAAGAGTGCCGTTTCGGGCAGACGCTGACGGTGGGGTGCGAGTTGCGCGGGCGTTCGGCGCTGTTCGAAATTTCGGCCGACGGCGCTGCGGCTGCCGTGCGTGCCTCTATCGAATGGAAATAGGCCTGCGGGGAACGCTTCGCAGGGCGCTTGTGGAACGGGTTTTGCAGTTACGGCTGCAAAACCTTTTTCATTATGGAGAGCGCAACCAAAACACAAGCGAAAAACAAGTATCAGGTAAGCATCGACCTGCTGAACGATGCCGTGGGCAAGGAGATCGCCACTTCGTTGCAGTACATGTATTTCCACACTCATTTCGAGGACGACCGCTACCAGTATCTCTCGAAGATCATGCGCGAGATTTCGATTGCCGAGATGCGCCACATCGAGGAGTTCTCCGACCGCATCCTGTTCCTGCAGGGCGACGTGGACATGAACGCCTCGTTCCGCACCCGGCAGGTCACCGACGTGAAGGAGATGCTGCGCATGGCCATGCAGCTGGAGCAGAGTACGATCGACAGCTACAACGAAGCCTCGCGCATCGCCTCGGAGAACAAGGACGCCGTAACGCACAAGATGTTTCAGGACATCATCGTCGAGGAGGAGGGGCATCTCGACACCTTCCGCACCGAGTTGCAGAACCTGATCGACTACGGCGAGAAGTACCTCGCGCTGCAATCGGCCGCCGGCAGCAAGCATACGTCGAAGAGTTTCAACCATTCCGGCGGCGGCGAATAGCGGTTCGCGCGGCGGAAAGCACTTCTGACGCAAAAAACGGAATCCTTTTGCCGGGGTCCCGTTTTTTCGGTTATCTTTGTACCTGAATCATTCGCGGGCACCTGTGCAAACCCCGGCCGGCGCATGAGTTCCTCCCGGGGGAGGGATTCGGGGCGGGGCGGGTCTGCCGACGCGGCCGGAGGCCGCAGGCGTCGGGTTGCCGGATCGGATGAACGGCATGAAATCGCCGGAATGCTCTGATACGATGAAAATAACGATTTTAGGACCTGCCCATCCCTATCGCGGGGGCCTGGCCTCGATCATGGAGATCATGGCCCGCACGTTCCAGCGGCGGGGCGACGAGGTCGACATCAAGACCTTCACGCTGCAATATCCCTCGCTGCTGTTTCCCGGCGAGAGCCAGACGGTTGCGACGCCTCCGCCTGCGGACCTCCGCATCTGCCGCTGCGTCAATACGATGAATCCGCTGAACTGGGTGCGCGTCGGCCGCCGGATACGCCGCGAGCGTCCCGATTTCGTGCTGATGAAGTACTGGACGCCCTTCATGGCCCCCTGTTTCGGGACCATTGCACGCATCGCCCGCGGCAACGGCCATACGAAGGTGCTGTGCCAGATCGACAACGTCGAGCCGCACGAACGTCACCTGACCGACAAACCCTTCAACCGCTACTACCTGCATTCGGTGGACGGCTTCGTCTACATGTCCGAGCAGGTGCACAGCGAGCTTCGCGCGTACAGCGACGCTCCGGCCCTGTTTTCGCCGCACCCGCTGTTCGAGAACTTCGGCGAGCGGGTCGAACGCTCCGAGGCGTGCGTGCGTCTGGGGCTGGACCCTGCGAACCGCTACGTGCTTTTCTTCGGGCTGATCCGCGATTACAAGGGGCTTGACCTGCTGCTCGACGCCTGGGCGCAGCTCCGGCGCGCGGGCCGCACCGAGGGCCGCCGGCTGATCGTGGCGGGGGAGTTCTACACCGCCCGGGAGCCGTATCTGAACCGGATCGCCGACAACGGATTGCAGGACGAGGTGCTGCTCCACGACCGTTTCATCCCCGACGACGACGTGAAATATTATTTCTCGGCGGCGGACTTCGTCGTCCAGCCCTACAAGACCGCCACGCAGAGCGGCGTGACGCAGATCGCCTATCAGTTCTGCGTGCCGATGGTCGTGACGGCGGTCGGCGGACTGCCCGAGATCGTGCCCGACGGGCGCGTGGGCTACGTCTGTCCTCCGACGGCCGAGGGGGTTGCCGCGGCGATGGACCGCATGTACGAGGGCGATGCGCTGAAACGTTTCCGGGAGAACTGCGTCGGGGAGCGCCGGCGTTTCTCGTGGGAGGAGATGTGCAGCCGCGTCACGGAACTCTACGGCCTGGTGGCTCCGAAATAAGGCGGCGAAAACCTGAAAAACAAGGCCCGGCAGTGCGTCGCACAACCGGGCCTTTCTTCATTTATTCGGGTGTAGCTTGGGCTACTTCTTGATATTGGGCAGTTCCAGCCCGTATTTCTTTTTGCGGTCTTCCGCCTTGAGCCACAGTCCCAGCAGCATCGCCAGCACGCCGCACGCGACGAAAATCAGCATCGGACGGGTGTAGTCGTAGGGCATTCCCTCGGTCCGCCCGGCGTTGAAATATTTGAGTGCGAAGCCGAAGAGCATCGGGAAAAGGCACAGTCCGATGTTCTGAATCCAGAATATCAGCGAATAGGCGGAACCCAGATAGCGCGTCTCCACGATCTTGGGAACCGAGGGCCAGAGTGCGGCCGGAACCAGCGAGAACGAGATGCCGAGCAGGACGATCGAGCCGTAGGCGACGGGCTTGCTCGGGAACTCCGGGAGCACGAAGGCGAAGGTCAGGTGGCAGACGATCATCAGAATGGCGCCTAAAATGAGCATCGTGGCGCCCTTGCCCTTGTGGTCGAGGTATCGGCCCAGGAAGGGGGTGATGGCCGCCGCGCCCATCGGGAACCAGCGGAAAATGTCGGCTGCGGTCTGGGCCGATACGCCGAGGTTGCTCTCCAGCATGTTGGTGGCGAAGCGCTGGAAGGGGAAGATGGCCGAATAGTAGAGCACGCAGAGGAACGCGATGATCCAGAACACCTTGCTGCTCAAGATGTATTTCAGGTCGCTGACCTTGAACTCCTCCTCGCTGCCGCCTCCGCCCCGGCTGTCGAGACCCAGTTGTTTGTCCAGTTTGCGGTCCATGAAGGAGAAGATCACGAACGTCAGCAGGCCGATCAGCAGCAGCACGGTGCAGAATGCCACCGGTCGTACGACCGTTGCGGGAGCCATGTCGGCGAGCCACGGCGAAATGGAGAAGATGGCGAAAACGCCGACACGGGCAATGGCCATCTCAAGCCCCATGGCCAGAGCCATCTCCTTGCCTTCGAACCACTTGGCTATGGCTTTTGATACGGTGATGCCGGCCATCTCCATGCCGCAGCCGAAAATCATAAAGCCCAGCGACGCCAGTTTGGCCGAGGCGGGGAACGAGGTCCACCACGAGCCGAGCCACGTTTCGATGCCCGAACCCGCGAACGAGTCGCTCACGGCGTAGTATTTCAGACAGGCGCCGATGAACATCAGCGAAGCCGACAGTTGGCCGGTGAACCGCACGCCCATCTTGTCGAGGATGATGCCTGCGAGGATCAGAAATCCGAAGACGTTGAGTATGAACTCCGAACTGCCGTACATGCCGAATACGTCGGGGGTCCATCCGCGCTGTGCCTCGATCATGCTTTGCAGCGGCGACATCAGGTCGACGAACATGTAACCGAAAAACATCGTGGACGCGATGAGCAACAACGCCGTCCATCGGACTGCGGGCGAGTCGTTGAGTTTACGTTGGATAGTTTCTACCATATTTGTTTTGTGTTGAGTTAGTTATCCAGTGATGCGTAGCGTTTCAGCACCTCGTAGGCTTCGGTGATTCCCAGTTCGCCGGCTTTCGAAAGGTCGAGGCAGCCCTTGCGGGTGTCCTTCATGAACAGCTGGATGATGCCGCGGTTGTAGTAGGCCTCGGCGAATGCGGGGTTGAGGGAGATGGCTTTGGTGTAGTCCTCGAACGCCTCGGGCAGACTGCCCGAGAGGGCCAGCAGGTTGGCGCGGTTGTAGTAGGCGTAGGCGAAGTCGGGGAAGAGCTTCACGGCCTTGTTCAGGTCGGCCACCGCCTCGTCGTAGCTGTACGTGCGTTTTGAATTGTTGTTCAGCCGGTTGGCGGGGTCCGAGTCGATCGTGATCCGCTGGTAGGAGTTGTCGATCGACGAGATGAAGTCGATCATCTCGGCGCGCGTCGTCGAGCGGTTGAGGTAGAGGAACGGGTTCGACGGGTTAAGCTCGATGGCCGACGAATAGGTGCTCACCGAATTGGTGTACTGCTTGATGAGCGACTGCGTGACGGCGCGTTCGAAGAGCACGGTCCACGAGGGATCGTTCGTCTTGAGTTCCTGCACGTAGTGCTTGTCGAGCATCACCAGCGTATCGGGCGCGATGTTGCTCTCGCGGCACGAGAGGGTGAGGTATTCGTTGTCGATGCGTTTCTTGAAGTCGTCGATGCGCTGCAGGTGGTAGGGTTTGGCGGCGGGAACCGAGTCGGCCCGCATCAGCGTGAACTTGAACAGCGGCAGCAGGCGCATCTCCTCGTGGCCGCCGTTGTGGCCCGTGATGCGGTCGAAGCTGCCTCCGGCGAACTTGCTGTCGAACGACAGCAGGCGGTCGAAGCGCTGCGTGGTGTCGGCGTAGATCGAGTAGGTGCTGTCGTTCAGGCGCGAGCGGTATTCCGCGATTTTCCGCTGGGCGATCGAGCGGTCCTCTTTGGCGCCCTGCGGGTCGCGGAGCAGTTCGCGCAGCCGGCCGCGGTAGATGTAGGCGTTGGCGAAGTCGGGGTAGAGCTTGATGGCCGAAGAGTAGTCCTCCACGGCGCGCTCGATCTCGCCCAGCTGGGCGTAGACGCCCGCGCGGTTGTAGTAGACCAGCACGTTGTTGGGCGAGTAGAGCGCCACTTTGTCGTAATCCTCCAGCGCGCGGTTGTAGTCGCCGATCTGCGTGCGCAGCATCGCGCGGTTGAAATAGGTCAGCGAGTTGGTCGAATCGAGCTGGATCACCTTGTCGAAATCGGCCAGCGCCTGCATCGGGCGGTTGGTGGCGTTGTAGACCAGCGCGCGGTTGAAATAGGAGAGCAGGTAGGCCGAATCGCACTCGATGGCCTTGTTGAAGTCCGCTTCCGCCTCCTTGTACTGTTCCTGCTGGAGGTGCAGTCCGCCGCGGCGGTTGTAGCCGTTGGGATTCTCGCGGTTGGTGCGTATCGCGGTGTTGAAATTCTCGTAGGCGCGCGTGGTGTCTTTCAGGTGGAGGTAGCTCAATCCCCGGCAGATGAAGGCGTCGGCCACCTTGTTCTCCTGGCGGATGAACTTGTCGAAATCGTCGATGGCCTCCTTGAACTGCTGGTTCAGCAGGCGCGTCACGCCGCGGCTGTAATAGGGTCCCGGCAGGTCGGGGCGCAACTCGATGGCTTCGCGGAAATCCTGCAAAGCGTCGTCGTAGTTGCCCAGGCGCGAGCGCGTGATGGCGCGGTAGGTGTAGGCCTGCGTGTAGACGGGATTGAGGCGGATGGCCGTCGAAAAGTCGTCCTCGGCGCCCAGCAGGTCGTCGAGGTTGTATTTGGCGATGCCGCGCAGGAAGTAGCCTTCGAAGGCGTCCTCGTCGAAACGCAGCAGGGTGTTCAGCGTGCGGATGGCCTCCTGGTAGTCGTTGTTCATCATGCACGAACGTCCGACCCAGAAAAAATATTCCCGGTTGTATTGTGCGTGGGCTTTCGTGCCGCACAGCAGGGCGAGTCCCAATATGATTCCGGCGATAAGTTTCCGCATGCTGACTGATTTTGCTCTTTAAACGGGCTTTCCGTGCGATTTATTATTCCTGTTCGTATCCGAACCGGCGTAATTGCCGCTCGTTGTTGCGCCAGTCGTCGCTGACCTTGACGAACAGCTGGAGGAAAACCTTCTTTCCGAGAAACTGTTCCATATCTTCGCGCGCCGTCTGCCCGACCTTTTTCAGTTTCTCGCCCTTGTGGCCGATCAGGATGCCCTTCTGCGAGTCGCGGGCCACATAGATCGTCGCCGCGATGCGGTCGATCGTCGGCTCCTCCTTGTAACTTTCGATCTCGATCTCGCAGCAGTAGGGGATCTCTTTGTCGTAGAATTTGAGGATTTTCTCGCGGATGATCTCCGAGGCGAAGAAGCGCAGCGTCTTGTCCGTGAGCGTCTCCTTGGGGTAGAACGCCGGGCCTTCGGGCAGCAGCGAGAGGATGGTCCGGAACAGCCCTTCGATGTTGAACGTCTCCTTGGCCGACGTGGGGACGACCTGCGCCCCGGGGATTTCGGCCTGCCATTTGTCGACCAGCGCTTCGAGCGCCTCGGGCGTCGAGAGGTCGATCTTGTTGATGACCACGACGGTCGGGATGCCGCTCCGGCGGATGCTGTCGACGATTTCGGCCGAACGCTCGCCGTGCTCGACGGTGTCCGTCACGTAGAGGATCACGTCGGCGTCCGAGACGGCGCCCGTCACGAATTTCATCATCGACTCCTGCAATTTGTACGAGGGCTTCAGGATGCCCGGCGTGTCGGAGTAGACGATCTGGAAATCCTCGCCCGAGACGATGCCCATGATGCGGTGGCGCGTGGTCTGCGCTTTCGAGGTGATGATCGAGAGTTTTTCGCCGACCAAGGCGTTCATCAGCGTCGATTTGCCCACATTGGGGTTGCCGATGATATTTACGAAGCCCGATTTATGCATTGGAATATGCTGTTTTGAGCAACAAAGATAGGTTTTTTATCGAATTTATCCTATATTTGCTCAACAATATACCAAAATCGAGCTGCCTATGGAACAATAGAAACTTTTGATTTTTAATGCCGCCACGGCGGCAACGACATATAAAAGCGCATCGGCTTTTCTTCCGGCTTCTGAAACTTGGACACTTTTAGACTAATGAAGAATTAAAGGCGATGCTCGCGCTGTTTTACGGCGCGGGCATTTCTTTCATCTCATTAGTGGGTAGTCCAAGACCTCGGAAGCGGATGAACAGAACTTGTCCGCGTTTTTTGTGGTCTTATATGAAGAATAGGTTCAAATAAAAAAATAATAATGAAAAAAACATTTATTATTGCGACTCTTGTTATTACTGGTATTGTCACTATTGTAATGGTTGTAAATGCTACCGATACATTCTCTTATGCTCTATCCGGGAGGATAGATGCAAGTGTATTTATTGTTCCTGTTGTAGGAGTAATGTTTGCCATTTTATTGGCCGTTATTCCGGATGATGAAAATAGAAAGAGCTGAACGATTTAAAGAAGACATAAAATAAGGAGTACCTATATGGTACTCCTTTATTGGGATTCAATGTAATTCGGATTTACCTCCTCATCATGCCGCCCGGCATTTTGGGCATCTTCATGCCGCCGCCGGCCACGGCCTTCATCATCTTGCGCGTGTCGTCGAACTGTTTCATCAGGCGGTTGACGTCGGCCATCGTCGTGCCCGAACCCTTGGCGATGCGTTCGCGGCGGCGGGCATTGATGATCTCGGGATGCTCGCGCTCCGCCGGGGTCATCGACGAAATGATCGCCTCGGTCTGCTTGAAAACGTCGTCCGGAATGTCCACGTTCTTGAGCATCTTGCCCATGCCCGGGAGCATCGACGCGAGGTCCTTGAGGTTGCCCATCTTCTTGATCTGCTGGATCTGCGAGATGAAGTCGTTGAAGTTGAACTGGTTCTTCACCAGCTTCTTTTTCAGTTTCCGGGCCTCCTCCTCGTCGAACTGCTCCTGCGCACGCTCCACGAGTGACACCACGTCGCCCATGCCCAGAATCCGGTCGGCCATGCGCTCGGGGTGGAACACCTGCAGGGCGTCCATCTTCTCGCCGCTCGAAATGAACTTGAGGGGCTTGTTGACTACCGAACGGATCGAAATGGCCGCACCGCCGCGGGTGTCGCCGTCCAGCTTCGTGAGGACCACGCCGTCGAAGTCCAGCCGCTCGTTGAACTCCCGGGCGGTGTTCACGGCGTCCTGACCCGTCATGGCGTCGACGACGAACAGCGTCTCCGAAGGTTTCACGGCGGCTTTGATGGCCGTGATCTCCTGCATCATCGCCTCGTCCACGGCCAGACGGCCCGCGGTGTCGACGATCACCACGTTGTAATTCTTCTGCCGGGCGTACTTGATACCGTTCTCGGCGATCTCGACAGGATTCCTGTTACCCTCCTCGGTGTAGACCTCCACGCCGATCTGTCCGCCGAGCACTTTCAGCTGGTCGATGGCTGCGGGACGGTAAACGTCGCCTGCCACCAGCAGCACCTGGCGGCCCTTCTTCGACTTGAGCAGCGAAGCCAGCTTGCCCGAGAAGGTCGTCTTACCCGAACCTTGCAGACCCGCGATCAGAATCACCGCAGGCGTGCCCTCCAGCCGGATGTCCGTGGCCGTGCCGCCCATCAGTTCGGCCAGCTCGTCGCGGACGATCTTGGTCATCATCTGTCCCGGCTTGACGGCTTTGAGCACGTCCTGGCCCAGGGCCTTCTGCTTCACTTCGTCGGTAAAGGTCTTGGCGACCTTGTAGTTGACGTCGGCATCGATCAGCGCGCGGCGGATCTCCTTGAGCGTCTCCGCGACGTTGATCTCGGTGATGCGCCCCTCGCCTTTGAGAATTTTGAACGACCGTTCGAGTTTATCTGTTAAATTTTCAAACATGACTTCTGAAATTATCCGAGCGCAAAGATAATCAATAATTCACAAAGCACAATCCGCCGTGGAAATTTTGTTATGCCGTGAAAAATAGTTATGTTTACAACTGAACCTAACCGTCATGCAATGAAGAAATTTCTTTTCCTGTTGCTTGCCGTCACGACCGGGACCGCCGCGGCCCAGACGCTCGTCTATCCCGGCGGGCGCAAGAAGCCGCCCGCCCGATAATTTCCGGGCCGGGGAGTTTCGGCCTTCGCGCTCCTATATGGGGCTGGGCGCGGGGCTGTCGTTCAACTTTTAGGAGCGGGATTCCGGAACGGTCCCTCTGTCACCCGGTCCCTCCGTCACCCGGTCCGTCCGTTACCCGGTCCCTCCGTTATCCGGTCCCTCCGTCGCTACCGGAGCAGTCCGGCTTCGTAATAAATCACGATCTGCTCGATCATCCGGTCCTCGCCCTCCCTGTCGTATTCCGACTTGAGGTTCTGGCCGAAGATTTTCGAGACGCCCTGCCAGAATCCCGCCACGAAACCGCCGCGGAACTCCTTCAACACCTCGTAGGCGGTGTATTCGGTTTCGCGGTCGATGAGTTTCAGCAGCACGCGGCCCTGCGTGCGGGTCATGTGTTTCAGCACGGGGGTGTATTCGTCCTTGATCTCGTGGTAGATTTGTTTGATATACTCCTTCTGGGCCTTTTTGGTCGGCAGACGGCACAACTCCTCCTCCATCGCCGCCATCTTGGCCTTGGCGATCTGCGCGATGGGGTAGACCTTTTTCACGGCGTCCACCAGCCGGCGGTAGCGGCGCAGGTCGACCGGGCGGCTGAAGACGTAGACCGGCAGGACATGGACCAGCGGGATCGAATCGCCCTTCTCGACCGTCCACTCCTGATGCCAGAAGCCACGGCCTCCCTGCGCCTGCGCTTGGGAAAGCGCGGCGGCGAGCAGGGCGATGAGGAGTATCCACTTTTTCAACGGCGGCGAATTTTTTGTACCTTTGCGGCGGAGTCCGGACGAAACCCCGTGCGGTTTTGCATCCGGTTTGCCGGGATGTCTCCGGCAAAGATAACGATTCACCGCAATAAACGAATTACGAACAGCGAATATTATGCTTGAAAAAGGACTTTCCGCCCGCAGCGCCGCAACCGTCGCCGCCGGCAACACGGCCGCCGCGATGGGTTCGGGCGACCTTGCGGTTTTCGCCACCCCCGCGATGGTGGCGCTGATGGAGAACGCCGCCATGACGGCCGTTGCCGGCGAACTTCCCGAAGGCGCGACCACCGTCGGCTCCGAGATGAACGTCACGCACATCAAGCCGTCGGGGCTTGGCGCCGAAATCACCGCCACGGCCGTGCTTGCCGAAGTCGAGGGGCGCAAACTGACCTTCAACGTCGGGGCCCGCGACGCCGAGGGGCTGATCGGCGAGGGCATCCATGTCCGCTACATCGTCGACCGGGAAAAATTCATGGCCAAGGTGAAATAACGGAAAAGCTCCCCGCAGCCGGGGAGCTTTTTTTGTCAAAGCCCGATCAGAACGTGTTCGAGCCAGATCACCGCGATGCCCGCCAGATAGCCGGACAGGGCCAGCAGCGAGATGCGTTTGAGGTACCAGCCGAAATTGATCTTTTCGAGTCCCATCGCCACGACGCCGGCCGCCGAGCCGATGATCAGCAGACTGCCGCCCACGCCGGCGCAGTAGGTCAGCAGGTGCCAGAATAGCCCGTCCGCCACGAAACTCTGTGCGAAAGCCGGGTCGGCGCTCGCCGCAGCCGTTGCGACGTCGGCCACCGGGTACATGCCCATGCAGGCCGCCACCAGCGGCACGTTGTCGACCACCGACGAGAGGATGCCGATGGCGCCCGCGATGGTGAACACTTCGTGGACATTCTTGTCCAGCCAGTCGGCCATGTCGGTCAGCACGCCGCCGGTCTGCAACGCGCCCACGGCCATCAGAATGCCGAGGAAAAAGAGAATCGTCGGCATGTCGATGTGCTTGAGGACTTTGGACACGCGCGGCTGGATCGACTCCTCCATGTTGCGGATGCTGCGTTTGCGGTCGTAGATGATTTCGGTCAGAATCCACATGAATCCCAGCGACACCATCATGCCCATGTAGGGCGGCAGTCCGGTGAGGCTCTTGAACACCGGTACGAACAGCAGACTTACGACGCCCACGGTAAGGATGAAGAGCCGCAGGCGCGGACCGATGCATTCGGGGCATCCCGATGCGAGGGCCTTGGCGCTGACCGCGGCGGCGGGGCGGTCGGCGACGTAGCGGCTGGCGATGGCCGCAGGGATCACGACCGACACGAGGCACGGCAGGAAGAGGTTGGCGATCAGGTTGGCGGCCGTGACGTTGCCGCGCATCCACAGCATGATGGTCGTCACGTCGCCGATGGGCGACCAGGCGCCGCCGCTGTTCGCGGCGATGACGATCACGCTGGCGAAAATCCACCGTTCCTTCTTGTTGGCGATCAACCGCCGCAGCAGCATGACCATGATGATCGTGGTGGTCATGTTGTCCAGTGCGGCCGACATGAAGAAGGTGATGATCGCCAGCAGCCACATCAGTTTGCGCTTGTTGCGCGTGGTGATGTGGTCGGTGATGACGTTGAAGCCGCCGTAGCTGTCGATCAGGTCCACGATGGTCATGGCCCCGATCAGGAAGACCAGGATTTCGCACGTGTCGCCCAGCTGGTCCACCAGCTCGTGCTGGATGTGCGGGTCGTTGCCCAGGAGGCTGAACACGGTCCAGATCGCTCCGGCCATCAGCAGGGCGACGGCCGATTTGTCGATCCTGGTTTTGTGCTCCAGCGCGATGAACAGATAGCCCACCACGAAGAGCAGAATCATTGTCGGAATCATATCGTTTGCGTTTATTTACAGGGTAACTGAAGCAAAGATACGAAAAATCCGGCAGAGGTCCGGTTTTGTCCCTGCCAATTTTGCATCCGGGGGTTGGTTTTTGCGATTTTTTGTTTATCTTTGCAGTCGCTTTCGAGCGAATGTTTGAGCTGTGGTGTAATGGTAACACAGCAGATTTTGGTTCTGTCGTTCTGGGTTCGAATCCCGGCAGCTCAACACGAAAAGGCGGTCATGCGACCGCCTTTTCGTGCATACGTTCGTTTAGCGGATCTTGCGGTGTGAGATGAGCGCGGCGATCCACAGCAGGATGACCGAGCCGATGACGGCCGTCGCCAGACTGCCCAGCGTGCCGACGGGAACCCATCCGAAGAGCGAAAAGAGCCAGCCGCCCAGTACGCCGCCGATAAGCCCGACGATCAGGTTGACGAAGAGTCCCGAACCTCCTCCCTTGACGATCAGGTTGGCGATCCATCCGGCGGCCAGTCCGATCAGCAGATACCATAGAAAATACATAGTCTTGCATTTTGGAACGCTTTTCGGAGTGCAAAATCCGTACCCGGCCGGGCCGGGGCGTTTTATAACGCCTTTTTCAGCGCTTTTGCCAGCTGATCGGGACACGACGTGCCGCGGCCCCGGCAGTCGATGCCTTCGAGCCGGGCGACGGCTTCCGCGGCCGTCATCCCGCGCACGAGCGCCGCGATTCCCTGCTGGTTGCCGTGGCAGCCGCCCGTGAAGGAGACGCTTCGGACGACGCCGTTTTCGAGTTCGACGTCGATTTGCCGGGAGCAGGTTCCCTGGCAGACGTGTGTTATTTTCTGTGTCATGGAGTTACGATTTTCCGGTTTGCGGGGGCGAAGATACGAAATTCGGAGCCTTTCACAAAATGTTGAAAACTTCCTGCTCCGGAATTTTGAAAGTCGGGGAATAATGGAGACTTTTGTGACCCGCAAAGGTATCCTTCGTCCCGCCGGGGCGGAGGATAAGAGGGAATCGGGTGCGAATCCCGGACAGTTCCCGCTGCTGTATGCGCTTTATGCCGCAGGCGAATCGTCGAGCCACTGTCCCGCGGGGGACGGGAAGGCTGCCTGCGGGTCGGTGCGAGTCAGAAGACCTGCCTTTGCGCATGCAATGTCGGCCCTGCGGGGAAACGGGGCCTGTTGTGAAACGTATATACTCATATTACAATGGATTACACGCAGATTTCCATCATCAAACGTGATGGTAAAACCGAGCCTTTTTCTCTGGATAAAATTGTCCGCGCCATCACGAAGGCCTTTCGCGCGGGCGGCATAACGGACGAGGGGCAGGCCGTCGAGCAGATCGCATCCGACGTGGCGGCGGCAATTACGAAGGCCGAGATTTCGGTCGAGGAGATTCAGGACATGGTCGAGGAGCGGCTGATGAAACGCAACCCCTCGATCGCCAAACGTTATATCATCTACCGCGAGTGGCGCAACGTCGAACGCGACCGCCGCTCGTCGATCAAGAGCGTCATGGACGGCATCGTGACCGTCGAGAAGAACGACATCAACCTTTCGAACGCCAACATGTCGTCGCACACGCCCGCGGGGCAGATGATGACCTTCGCCTCGGAGATCACCAAGGACTACGCCCTGAAATATCTGGTGGGCGTGCGCCACGGCCGCGCCCACCGCGACGGGGACATTCACATTCACGACCTGGACTACTATCCCACCAAGACCACGACGTGCATTCAGTACGATCTGGGTGACATCTACGAACGGGGATTCTCGACGAAGAACGGCTCGGTGCGCACGCCGCAGTCGATCCAGAGCTACGCCACGCTGGCCACGATCGTCTTCCAGACCAACCAGAACGAGCAGCACGGCGGGCAGTCGATCCCGGCGTTCGACCATTTCATGGCCCCGGGCGTGCTGAAAACCTTCCGCCGTCACCTGACCGACATGACGCTGTTCCTGTGCGGCGTGCGGGGCGGCGTGACGCTGGAGCGCGCCGAGCTGAAGGCCCTGGTCGCCGAACACGTGCCGACGATCGAACCCTGCGAGACGGCGGTGGGGCGTCTGTTCGCCGCCCTGCGCCAGTCGGGCGTGGAGGTCGCCGACGAGGACATCCGACGCATCTGGCGGCAGGCCTACGACACGACGCGCCGCGAGACCCATCAGGCGATGGAGGGATTCATCCACAACCTCAATACGATGCATTCGCGCGGCGGCAACCAGGTGGTGTTCAGCTCGGTGAACTACGGCACGGACTTTTCGCCCGAGGGTCGCATGGTCATCCGCGAACTGCTTTCCGCCACGATCGAGGGGCTGGGGCACGGCGAAGTGCCGGTCTTCCCGATCCAGATTTTCAAGGTCAAGGAGGGTGTTTCGTGGTCCGAAGAGGACTATGCCGCAGCGGTGAAGGACTTCGACAAGGCGCTGGCCGGGGAGATCAAGTTCAAAACTCCGAACTTCGACCTGCTGATCGAGGCGTGCCGCACCACGTCGGTGGCGCTGTTCCCCAACTTCATGTTCCTCGACGCACCGTTCAACCGCCACGAGAAGTGGCGCATCGACGATCCCGACCGCTTCCGCTACGAGGTGGCGACGATGGGGTGCCGTACGCGCGTCTTCGAGAATCTGCACGGCGAAAAGTCGTCGTGGGGGCGCGGCAACCTCTCCTTCACGTCGATGAACCTGCCGCGGCTGGCCATCGAGGCGATGCGCGAGGCCGGGGACATGATTCCCGACGGCAACAAACACGCGATCCGCAAGGAGGCGCGCGAAATTTTCCTCGAATCGGTGCGCAAGACCGCCACGATGATGGCCGAGCAGCTCTACGAACGTTACTGCTTCCAGCGCACGGCCCTTGCGCGGCAGTTCCCGTTTATGATGTCGAACGATGTCTGGAAGGGCGGCGGCCGGTTGCAGCCCAACGACGAGGTGGGCGACGTGCTCAAGCACGGCACGCTGGGCATCGGCTTCATCGGCGGACACAACGCGATGGTGGCGATTTACGGCGAAGGCCATGCGACCTCGAAGGAGGCGTGGCAGACGCTCTACGACGCCGTGACGGTGATGAACCGCGTGGTCGAGGAGTACAAGGCCAAATACGGGCTGAACTATTCGGTGCTGGCGACCCCGGCCGAGGGGTTGAGCGGGCGCTTCACGCGCATGGACCGCAAGCGTTACGGGGAGATTCCGGGCGTCACCGACCGCGACTACTACGTCAACTCGTTCCACGTCGACGTGCGCGAGCCGGTTTCCATCGTCGAGAAAATCCGCCTCGAAGCGCCGTTCCACGCCATCACGCGCGGCGGGCACATCACCTACGTCGAACTCGACGGCGAGGCCCGGAAGAATCCCGTGGCGATCCTCAAGATCGTCAAGGTGATGCAGGACGAGGGGATCGGCTACGGCTCGATCAACCATCCGATCGACACCTGCCGCAAGTGCGGCCACCGCGGGGTGATCTACTCGAAATGTCCCGTCTGCGGTTCGGACGACATCCTGCGCATGCGCCGCATCACGGGTTACCTGACAGGCAGCCTCGAATCGTGGAACTCGGCCAAGCAGGCCGAGGAGCGCGACCGGGTAAAGCACCGGTAATTTCGATTCTCACCGGCATCTTTTGCACTTCCCTTGCGGGGCGAAACAGTTACATACGTTCGTATGCTCCTGCTTCGCCCCACTTCACGAAGCCCGAAAACCGCTTTGCGATAATCGAAATTGGCGGCCCCCTGTCCGCCCGCCTAAAATCAAAATTCACCCGGCGGAAGAATTCCTTTTTGCCGCCGTCTCCGGTCGCGTGCGGCAAGTTCCCGCCTAAAGTTTAGGGGTGGGTCAGATTTGTAAACACGGCGTTCCGCCGTGAATCGCGACCGACGGTGTTGTATTCATGTTATGAAAACGCAATGGAATTATTAAGAATCATCGGCATCTATCCCGAAACCATCTCCGACGGTTACGGGCTGCGCTATGCGATCTATTTCGCGGGGTGCGCGCACCGTTGTCCCGGCTGCCACAACCCCGAGAGCCACGATCCCCGGCGGGGCGAGCCGCTGACCGTGGAGCGTGCCGAAACCATCTGCGCCGCAATCGCCGCGAATCCGATTCTCGACGGGGTGACGCTCAGCGGCGGCGATCCGCTGTTGCAGCCCGAAGCCATGGCGGCCTTTCTGCGTCTTCTGAAGGAGCGCACCGGGCAGAACGTCTGGTGCTATACGGGCTATACGCTCGAAGAGTGTCTCGCCGACCCGGCCCGCCGGGAGTGCCTGCGGTGGATCGACACACTGGTCGACGGACGCTACGTCGAGGCGCTGCGCGATCTGTCGCTCGATTTCCGGGGGAGTTCCAACCAGCGGATCATCGACGTCGGGGCCTTGCACCTGTTCGGATAGGTGTGTGAAAAAAGAGCTGCAAATCCTTGCAGCTCTTTTTTATGTGCGGGTTATCTCTACTGACGCTGGAGGTCCGAATTGTCGGCTACGACCATGTTTTTGTCGATGCGCAGCGTCACATTGCCGTCGACCTCGATCAGCAGGGTGGTCTCCTTGATCTCCTTCACGACGCCGTAGATGCCGCCGGCGGTGATGACTTTGTCGCCTTTTTTCAGACCGTTGCGGAACTCCTGCATCTGTTTGCGGCGCTTGGCCTCGGGACGCCACATGAACAACCAGAGAACCAGCACCATGAGGCCGATCATAATAATGAAACTGTACTGCTGCATGAATCCCGGTTGAGGCTCTATGGGGACCGTCTGAAGAAAATTAATCATAATTGTATTCGTTTTAAGTGTTTATTCCATTGAACGAAGCAAAGGTACAAATTATTGCCGAATAAACAAGGATTTATTTTATGTCCGCTTCCACGAACAGCCGCAGGGGCCGCTGCCCTCCCGCCAGCGTGATGTCCAGCACCTTGAGTTGCCAGCCCCGTTCGCCGCGCGAATCGAAGGTGAGCGTCACCTGCCGTGCGTCGCCCGGTGCAATCGGTTGTGCGTCAAATTCGAGCGTCGTGCATCCGCAGCTGCGCCGGTAGGAGGCGATGGCCACGGGACGGCTTGCGTCGTTGGCCAGCCAGAGGCGCAGCACGGCGATTTCGCCGGACCCGAGGCGTCCGAAACGCACGGTGTCCGTGCCTCCCGTGGTGAGAATCGAATCCGTTAGCGAGATAATCCGGCCCTTGCGTTCGACCGCACGGGGAGACGTGCCGCAGCCAGCGGCGAGTGCCGCCAGGGCGAGGATCGCGAGCATGCGGGTCATGGCCGGCAGGGGTCAGATCAGGCCGCGCCCGGCCTTTTTGATGCGTCCTTCCGCGGTCAGCGACTCGACGATCTTGTCCAGCACGCCGTTGATGAAGGTGCTGCTGCCCGGGGTGGAGTAGTATTTCGAAATTTCGATCCACTCGTCGAGCGTCACCTTGACGGGAACCGACGGGAACGAAGTCAGCTCGGCCATCGCCGTGCCGATGATCAGGTTGTCCATGAAGACGATGCGCTCCACGTCCCAGTTGGCCGTGAACTTCTCGATGTAGTCCTGGAAGGCGGAGTAGTTGACCAGCGACTTTTCGAACAGCGTCTTGACGAATTCGGGGTCCTCGCTGCTTTTGAACTTCGCGGGAACCTTCAGTTCGGTGTGCGAGACGCGCAGGTTCGAAAGCGTGCGCAGGACCATGATCACGATGTAGGGAAGGTCGTCGGTCCAGAGGATCGACATCTCCTCCAGCACGTCGTCCAGCGCCTCGCAGCTCTGCAACTCCTTGAAGAAGTCCTCGAGCAGCTTTTTGTCGTCGTCGAACGAGCGCTCCTCGCGCTGCATGTAGTCCTTGTAGTAGTCGCTCTCGGTCAACTGCGCGTAGAGCGTGCGGATCAGTTCGGGATAGCGTTCCCAGCCCAGTTTGCGGGCCGCCACGTGATCGTTCACCGCGTCGCTGTTGGCGATGGTGCGGATCACGGCGTTGTCCACGAACTTGGTGTTGGGGTTGAGGTCTTCGAATGTCGGCAGTTTCTTCTGTTTGGCCAGCTCCTGACGCTGTTCGGCGTAACGCGCGATCTCCACGGGGAGGATCAGTATCTGGAAATAGAGGTCATAGGCCTTGTCGACGGACGCCATCAGCGTTTTTTCCGACGCCATCATGTTATCCGCGCCCGATTTGAGATGGGCGAACAGCGCCTTGACGACCTTTATACGGAGTAATCTTCTGCTCAACATTTTTTTAGAACGATTTTTAACGGCCGCAAAAATACAACTAAAAATCAAGAATAAAAAATTAAGCCGGGAGAATTCTTTCTCCGGGCGATTTCCGCGCGGCCGTCGCGGCGGATTCCGGCGTATCCGAAAAAACGGGAGGCGCGATGGCCTTCCGATGCTGCAACTACTTTTCCCGGATCGACTTTTTCTTGCCTGCATGACTTTGATAGACACAATAAACGATTCCGGCCACGAGCAGGACAAGGATGCAATAGCCGGTGCTTCGGGCGCTGGCTTTGAGCATGCTTTCGAGAGACATTTCCGGATAGAGAAGCGCGAAGACACAAAGGAAATAGATGAAGCAGGCGCCCATGTTTCGCAAGGTGAGGAACCGGGAAATACTCAAATCGTCGTCTTTCGTCTCTTTTGCATCGGGAACCGGACACGTATCGGGACGTTTATCCGGACCCTTTCTGATTCGGTTCCAAAAATAGACGGCCGAAAAGATCACGATGCTTACGATCGTATAAATGACGATGCACCGCACGAGACGTCCCGGAGAGCAATCTTTTCCGGGTGTGGGCAGAAACGCTATAATCATCAGAACGACGTAGAAATTAGCCAATCCTTTGAGAAACACTTTCAGCTCGGTTTTGTTCATGGCAGATTCATTTTAAATTCCCTCTTCGGCCTCGCCTCCGAAATAATAGCAATGGCGTTTTATATTGGTCCTAATTTAGGACATTGGATTTTGAAATAAAAGAGGCGAACGGATAAATAGAAAAAAAATATACTGAATTGCGAAAGAAATATACTCTGCCGACCGCCTGCGGGGCTCTTTGCATCCTGATTTTTAATTTTTAATTCTTAATTTTTAATTTGCTTTTGCCTATCTTTGCACCCGTATGGAACAATTGGAAGAAAAACAGCCTTTCGACGTGATCGTCATCGGGGCGGGCGCTGCGGGCATGATGGCCGCGGGTACGGCGGCGCGCAGCGGCAGGCGCGTGCTGCTGATCGAAAAGATGGAGAAGTCGGGCCGCAAGGTCCGCATCACCGGCAAGGGACGATGCAACGTCACCAACGCGCGTCCGGCCGAGGAATTCGCCGATCAGGTGCGCACCAACGCCGAATTTTTCAAGGTCGCGTTCTCGGAGTTCAACAACCGGGCGGCGATCAAGTTTTTCGAACGCGCAGGCGTGAAACTCGACATCGAACGCGGCGACCGGGTCTTTCCGCAGAGCGGCAAGGCGTGGGACATCGCCAACGCCCTGCTGGAGTTCTGCGTCGAAAACGGCGTCAAGATCATCTACAATACGCGTGTTACGGAGATTCTGACCCTCGGGGACCGGGTCTTCGGTGTGAAATACATCAACCGGCGCGGTTTCGAACGCAAGGAGGAGTGCGCGCAGGTGATCCTCGCCACGGGCGGCGTCTCCTATCCCGCGACCGGATCGACGGGCGACGGCTATGCCTTCGCCGCCGACCTGGGCCATACGATCGAGCCGCTGCGTCCGTCGCTGACGCCGCTCTTGTCGTCGCACGCCCAGATGAGATACCTCGACAAGGTGCTGCTGCGCAACGTGCGCGCGACGCTTTATGTCGATAACGAACCCGTGCGCGAGGAGTTCGGCGAGATCGGGTTTTCCGACCGCGGCATCGAGGGCGCCGTGGCGCTGCGCATGAGCCGCGACGCGGTGGACGCCCTGATCGAAGAGAAGCGCGTGAAGCTGGTCCTCGACCTGAAACCCGCGCTCACGGAGGAGGTGCTGCACGAACGCATCGCCCGTGAAATCGCCGGGCTGCAACCCAACGAGTTCTTCGGCGAACTGCTGCGCAAGCTGGTTCCCAAGCCGCTGGTGATGCCGCTGGCGCAGGAGGTGGACATCCGTGCGAACTGTTACGTCGGCAAAATCACCGAGGAACAGATCACGCGTCTGGTGCGTACGCTCAAGGGGCTGACTTTCCCGATCACGGACTATGCGCCGTTCGAATACGCCGTGGTGACGGCCGGCGGCGTGCGCTGTGACGAAGTGAATCCCTATACGATGGAGTCGCTGAAAGTCAAAGGGTTGTATTTTGCCGGCGAGGTGCTCGACATCGACGCCAATACGGGCGGTTACAACCTCCAGATCGCCTTTTCGACGGGCCGCCTGGCCGGATCGCTGAAAAAATAGACGTTATGAAGATCGTCGGCCATCCCATTTCTTTCCGGTTGCCCGGGCGGGTTTCCGAACTGCGCAACCGGCTCTCACGCGCCCGTTATTTCCGCGGTCACGGAGTACATTCGCCGTTCGTCTACGACATTGTGCGCAGCGTCTTCATGCGCGACGACCTGCTGCCGGGGCGCCGGGACCTGTACGAAGCCCTGCTCACGGCGGGCGTTTCCCGCCGTCGGGCGGTGCAGTTGCAGAATCTGATGATTCATTGCGGCTATACGACCTTTGGCCTGAATCGTGCGGATGCTGAATTCTGCGTTGCCACGTGCGGCCTGCCGCGCCCTGCGACGCTCGCGCTGGTGCGTGCGGCGGCCGAAGCGGGGCATACCGTGGCGCTGATGTCGCCCTACGACGGCTGCGAACGGCAGGCGCTGTGCGGGCAGATTATCGCGGGACACGCTTCGACGACGGTGGATAACCGCGGTTACCTGCTGATTTTCAACAACCATTTGCCGAAACAACATTTCAGGATATGAAGGTATACACGAAAACGGGCGACAAGGGAATGACCTCGCTGATCGGCGGCGAGCGGGTCTTCAAGACCGACGAACGGGTCGAGGCTTACGGCTCGGTCGACGAACTGGCCGCTTTCACGGCCCTGCTGGCCGACAACATGCGCGGCGACGCTGCGCTGGCGTCGTCGGTCGGCGACCTGAACCGCATTCTTTCGCGGCTGATGTCGGTCGAGGCGCTGCTGGCCACGGGGCAGTCGGGGAGCGACAAGGTCGCTCCGCTGGACCCGGAGACCGTTGCATGGCTCGAAGGGCGCATCGACGCCATGCAGGAGGTTCTGAAACCGATTGATAAATTCACGATTCCGGGCGGAAATGCCGTGGTGTCGATGTGCCACGTGTGCCGCACCGTCTGCCGGCGCGCCGAACGCGCCGCGCTCCGTGCCGACGCCAGATACGGCGTCGACTCCACGGCGCTGGTCTGGTTGAACCGGCTTTCGGACTATTTCTACCTGCTGGGGCGCACCCTCACGGCCCATTATGCCGTCGACGAGGTCCTGTGGATTCCCTGACCTGGCCGGGTATGTAAAATGCGAAGCGGCACATTCCGGGAATCGTGCCGCTTCGCATTGATATTATTTTGAGGCCGCCGGCCTCAAAATCGCTTTTTAGTATTCCTCCTCATTCCAGATTACGAGTAGTTCTCTGTACTCACTTGATATACACTACGTTGCGGATTGAAATAATGGAGGAAAGACAACTATCGGACAACTCCCAATACCGTCAAATACCACCCCGTAATACATTGATATAGAGACTATTACAAGGGTGAATTTGACGTGTTTTAAGTTACCCAAGGGATAACATCAAATACCGTCAATTCCCACCTGTCGTGTATGACAAAAAAATAACACCCTAAATTAGGATGTTATTTATTCGCAATCATCATCAAGTTCACCTGTTAGGACCAGTTTCATAAAGTAATCAAAACGGGGTTTTACTATTTCCAAAAAGCATTTCTGGCAACAAATACCTCTTCGCACGGGTTGGGATGTTCGCACTTTACCAACTATAGGATTACCACAAATACTGCATATGTACATGTCATTCATAGATTAATAATTATAGGAACAAGGTCTTGATTTTTCTGATGGTTTCAATTGAACAACCAGTAATATTATGAATATTGCGAAGTGAATAATTCTTCTTCAGTAAACTAATTTCCTTTGCATATTGCTGACGGTATTCCTCCTTGGATTTTCGATATGCCTCAGGTCTTCCCATCTTTATCCCTTCTCTTCTGCATTTTGCTATATACTGTTCCTGTCCTGATTTCATTCGTTCACGGATTGTTTGTCTTTCCATAGAAGCAATTTCAAGCAGAATAGTAGTAATCAATGATGCAACAGGATTAGGTGTTCCATCGGGATTTAGGGTTTCAAGATTATAGTTCTTGATAAAAAGACTGACCTTGTTGTCATTCAGCATCTGAATAACCTTCAATGCTTCAAGTGTATTACGACCCAGACGGGACACCTCAAGACAGCAGACTCTCTTTATGTCATGCTCTTTCACATAGGAAAGCATTTCCAATATCTCTGGTCTTTCTTCTGTCTTCTTTGCACCGGATATCTTATTAGCAAATATCTTGACGGGGTCCCAACCCACCTTACTACAGTACTCTGTCAATTCATTTATTTGCCTCTGATAATCTTGATTTCTCTCTGTGCTGACTCTTGCGAAAATGACAACCTTCTCCATAATATATATAGATATGTGGGCACCATTGCCCTACATATCTATATAACAGAAAAGTGCTGAAAATTCAGGAAAAAGTACCGGAAATCACTTGATTATTTTAATTCATATCTTGCCTTTATAATCTTTATCCAGTCATGACCCAGTGCATCCTTGCATTCCTTGAAATAACGCAACAGGTAGTGTCTATGATTCCCTTTGCCCCTTGTTGACCGAAGTGTCTTTCGTACATCATCTGCATCTTTATATCCCGGACTTTGGACTGACAACTGTTGTGCAAGTGCTTCCCCTTCCATTTCCAAAGTGGATAGTGCACCCATATGTGATAACCAATCTGCGTAATCACCAGTCTTGATGCCAAGATGATTGATGCAATAGTCTGCTACTGCAGTGCAGAACTTATCATCATTCAGTAGGTCTTCATTAAGGTGATTACCTTTGGGTACACCTTGTATTAATTGGGTGAACATAGGTGCGGAATCTGCTTTCAATGCAGGGAAAGGCACTATATTGTCAATCTTGAAGACAGGGTCATCATCAAAAGATATACATCTTAACCTATTGGGGTTGGAACAACTTGAATCTATCTTATATCCTGTTTTATTTAGGATGTATTGTTCCAATGCATTGAATCGTTCCTTGAACCTATTCGTATCTGACAATAGCACCAGTGCAAATACACCTTTCCCACCTATTGATATTGATGCATAGAATACATTTGGCAATTCAATCAAGTCATTCTTTGCCTTTTCCGGGTCAAGACCGGGGTTGTCCTGCATGTCAATATCAATACATATAACTGGATGCACCTGTACTATATCCCTTGTTCCCTGACCGCAAAGACAAGATATTGTAAATGCTGGCAACTTTTGCTTTTGGGCATCATACATTGCCTTGATTTCAGGGGTTTCCTTGCCTGAAAATTGCCTTGCATGTGTAATCTCCGGTATATACTTATGCCCAAGCAATAGTGCGTCAGACAGGGTCATGGTTTTCATTTTGGACGGATTGTTACTATCCTTTATTGTATCGAATACCGATACCTTAAAATTGTATATTTGTTTCTGTGTCATAATTTGACTCTTTAATTATGACAGACACTATGTCACAGTACTTGTCACAAAACAGTAAATTTCCGTATATAGAACAATCTTAATATTATTTTTCTAAAAAATATTTTTCAATATATCTTTATTATAAACTTACTGTGACAACTGTGATATCGGCATAAGATACTAATAATCACCTTGTTGCTTGTCACAACTAATGTCACAACAACGATTTTTACTGTGATATCTTGTGACATAGTGTCTGCCGTCAATCTAATTTACATATACATGCTTACGCATATCCCAACCAGTCAATTCCAGAACATCTTCGGACTGTGACTGATGCATAATATCCTTATCTGCAACAGTACGAATCTCCCTTTCAATCACTTCCATTTCACTGTCTATCCAACGACCACGGATGTAGTATCTGTCCTTAATACCATTTTCATATGATTGCTTTTCCTTCACGCACCACCTGCCATCAAGTGCATTACGCATATAGTTATGTTTTATCTTCCCACTATGTAACACATCATTCAATATCCTGTTGATTGCACCACGGGGGATGTGATTTATGTATCCTACATGTTCTGATTTTTCAGGAGCACGATAAGTATATCCTTGCTTTATCTGTCGAATCATATCATCATAACCAAGTATAAACCTTCCGGTCTTCTTATCTAAAAGATACTTTCTATTAAGGATTTCATCCAACATGTCCGGCAAGTTATCCGAATTGTAATCCTTGAATTGATTCTGATGTTGTATCAAATCTTCAAACATTGATGCATCAAGGTATGGTTTGAAATCAGGTTCAGTCTTATAGACATGTACTGCTTCTGCCCAAATGTTTTCCCATAGGTCTTGCGTCAGTTTGTCGTGATACTTCGTAGTCCACTCTTCAGCAGTACGATTACACTTAATTACCCACATTCTGCGTTCCCCACGGTCAGTATGGTCCTTCAAAAATGATGTTTCATTCGTGGTACCGCAATATGCATTGTGCCTTGCTTTCTTTTGAGGCAACCTCTCGTACGGCACTCTAAAATTGTCATACTGAATAGACAACCAGTTCTTATATTCAGCACTTTCCTTTTTAGTCAACGATGCCAATTCATCAAAACAACAGAACCAGCACATTTCTAACTTCTGACCAGTCTCCTGTTCTCTTGCACTGATGTTGATGTTGTTTTCAAATCCAAGTTCACCTGCCAACCATTGTAGTGTAGATGTTTTGCCACAACCTTGTGGACCAGTTAGGATAAGAACATTTTCATTCTTACAACCGGGTTCATAAATTCGTTTTATGGCACCTACCAACCATCTTTTTGACATTTCACGGACAAGGGGTGTATCATCAGCACCAAGCAAGTCTATGAACACCGTTTCCAATCGTGATACACCATCCCATATAAGATTATCAAAGATTTGGGTTGCACTGTTGAACGAAAATTTTCCTGCTGCTGTCTTCAACCCATCCAAACATAGTTTTGGATTACATACCCTATAGTAGTTTTCATACCATGTTTGAAACTCAAGAATCAGTTGCGGTGAAAAATCTTCTGATTGGTACAAATACCTCTGGGTGTACTTGTCATAGGAGAACGCACCTTGCAGTTCTGGACATTTAAGCAGTAGATTCATGTAGTTGGTGTAGTTCGCAATTATTTCCCCTTTTGGTGTAAATGAAAAACAACCTTTCTGAACCCAATCTGGATATTTACTGACACCTAAGTTATACAGTTCTTCCTGCTCAAGTTTCTTTTTGTTAGACATAAATTGTTTAATTTCTGCCTTGATTTTTTCACGGTCGGCAGGTGACGTGTTCCGCAGATATTCTGCTGGGTCGATACCGTGCATTTGACAGTATGCACCCTCTTGTTTGTTTAAAAAAATCATTACATATTTTAATTTATTTTATGTAAGGACTTTTGAATTTCCTTACATAATAAAATACGAAATAATCCTCCGAATTTCACTCTCAACCTCAACTTTTTCAAAAACATTTTTCATTGCACTTATATTCAGTTTGTTGCACAAAAAATGACACCCACTATCAAGATTCCTCATAGCAGGTGTCATCCTCTCAACATAAACTATCAACTATATAACATCAAAATCAGCAACATCTGTACTCAAAACTATATATCTCCTTGTGTCTATATACCAATGTGAAGTTCAACACATCAATGTCTGCATTGTCCCTTGAAACATATAGTCCGTCCTTGTATTTTTCAATCTTGTCTGGTATGTCAAATCCTATTAACCCGTCATGATTGAACAACTCAATAAGGTCATTTTTTAACCAGTCCTTATTGTTTACCCAACCAAGACCAGTTACCGCATCATCTAAATGAAACTTATCTTCAAGATGAAGAATCACATCCTTATAAACCATATATATAACTATTTATTTCATTCAAATAATAACACAGATCAGGGCAGAAATGTTAGAAAATCCTTAATAATCTTGCTTGAATTCCGTTATTATTTAGATAAATAAGTGAATGAATATGAAACCTTTAACGCAGTATTTATATGATGAAGGACTTGCCACATACAAGGTTGCAACAGTAAGGGTGTACGGAACTTGCTATGCTTATAAGAACCTTATGACAGGGGAAATAAAACTATTGATGCTTGATACACCACAAACCATAGAATATATCTGTGAAGATTGTGTTATACATAAAATCTACCCTTCACTTGCAACTTATATTTGTGATGATGCATATACTGACGGTGACTGGATATGCATTATGAAAGACCTGAAGGTTAGGGAAGATTTCCTTATTCCTCTGGACCCGGACGAAGAATTTAACAAGTACAAAATTTCGTTCATATCAGAAAGTGAAGCATGCTTCAAACTGAAAATGGACACTATTGCTTATGGTGATGAATATTTTTCATCAGTAGGTCTGACTAAAGACATAATCAGTCCTAACACCAAAACCCTACTTGAAAACAAAGTACCTTCATTCACACATATATATAAACGCAGTTAAAGATTAACTCTATTCCAAAAGAAACCCGGCATGATCATGCCGGGTTTTTCTTTTTGCCTGTTACTAAATTCTCAAAATTATGCTTACCTTTGAACCGTCAAGCATTACTGCTTGACAATTACATATTTGTGAAAGTGTTTTTCGCAAGTCCTTTACCGAAAATGTGGAAGTTTTCTTTGTAGAAAGGACCGGACGGAACAACACTCACTTCGTTTAGATATATGCGGAAGGGTTCATTCATGTTCCCTGATACCCCATATCTATTCGGTGTGGGGTATTGTGTCGGTTATCTTCTACAAGGGTCTTTCCACAACCTTCGGTAGGATTTCGGATTCAACTCCACACTTTCTTTTTATATCAATCGTGTTATCAGGGGTTGGATAACAATTTTTACTTTTATGATGGCAAGGAAGAATCTATTTGCTCTTATCTCATTATGTTCATTAATGACATGCGGGTGTACAGGTGTGATTGAAGATGGAAAAGATGACGGTGGTAAGGACCAAAATAAGACAGTTGCAGTTTCAATTACTGGAAGTGCCCAAAAGGGACCGTTGACAAAAGGTTCGCAGATAACTGCATTCCCTCTTGATGAAACTCTAACTGCGACAGGACAGAGTTTCCCCGGAACAGTCATTGATAACTTGGGTAACTTTAGAATTAACGGCAATTGTTCTGACCCATACCTTGAACTAAGGGCAGATGGTTACTACTATAGTGAATTTTATGGCACTGTATCTGAGGCACCTTTATATCTTGAGGCACTGGTATCACCTAATTCCAGCAGGGTTAATCTAAATCTTCTAACTACTATCATCAACCCCCGTGTCAAGAAATTAATCCTTGACGGTGCGTCTTATGATGCTGCAGTAAGTCAGGCACAGAATGAGTTCGCAACATCAATGGGTGTAAAAGTGGACCCAGAAATTGATTTTGATGAACTTAGTATTGTGGGGTCTTCGGATATGGATGCATTGTTGCTTGCTATATCTTGCCTTATGGAACAGGGCAGAACAACAGGACAGGTGAGTGCATTTATTCAAGAAATGGCATTTGATTTTGAGGATGGAGAAATGTCCAAGACTACACTGGACAAACTTAATGAGTATTACGATTGTATTCCTGTTACTAGTGTTGTTACAAACCTAACTGAATACTATAAATCAAATGGTGTTGAAAATGTCACCATTCCTGATTTCTGGAAATATGTTCAAGACAATGAAGACTATGTTTCAGTGATGGATTTTCGTTTTACTAAAGGAATATATGCAAATGAGACATGTTTATATATAGTAGATGCTGCACTTACTGTTGAGAAAGAGATTGAATATACAGAAAGATATGCAAGTGCTGGGGTTCAGTTTTGGACTTGTGGTGAGTACGATAAGAATCTGTCTCAATATTACGGAAAGACTATATTTGACCTAACAACCTATCAGGTAAATGTTAATCAGGGTTGGACTTCTGATGTATCTTGGATAACTATCAGTCCTGCAGTAAAGATTGACAACAATACATATAAATATACAATTACTTTAGACCCTGATATAGAGGGTCCATCTACCGGTGATTTATTATGGGAAGACAGTAACGAAATGTTCTGGGGAGAGAAAGCATTTGCAAAACCGACAGCACTTGATACAGAGATTTTTAATGTAACAGAAAAACCTATTCTTGTAGTAAGTGAAGGCAAAGAGCAATCATCAGTTTTCGTAAATGGTGTTGAGTACAAAATGTTTACTATGCCTAAACCAGAATGGCAAACAGGTTACGGCAAATCACTTACATTTGTCCCTCAAAGTGACACATATGAAATCACGAACAATAAAGGAAAAGCATTTCAAGTTACACCACTTGGTGAGTATATTCTATCGATACAATAACATAAGAAACCCGGCATGATCATGCCGGGTTTAATGTTGATAACAAATATACAATATCCGGAAGTTCCCCTTATTCAATATCTTATAGAGTGATATTCAGTCCCGTTATATCTTATTACATTAGCAAAAACACAGTTTGTATCTGAATGTACTAATTCAATTTTTGATGGGTCAAAGAGTTCATTATATAACGGTATTTCAAAATATTCATAAAGTAGAAGTGCGTCATATCTTTTCCATTCAGCATCAACAATTCTTCGTGGTTGTTGTGCTATACCAAC
>ENA-UEYL01000588-UEYL01000588.1-human-gut-metagenome-genome-assembly--contig:-NODE-588-length-36217-cov-4.693110_pt1 | contig 36217 bp, 29 predicted proteins | sample MGYA00242941_ERZ507946 | MGnify/ENA primary metagenome ERZ507946 (study PRJEB26167, sample SAMN06115482) | human gut metagenome | host: Homo sapiens | place: China:Guizhou | collected 2015-03-11...
ACCGGAACAAGCCCCCGGAGGAGCGCACCCCCATGTGCGGCGTGCCCTACCACTCCTGTGAGAGCTACATTGCCCGGCTCATCGCCAAGGGCTACAAGGTGGCCATCTGCGAGCAGACCGAGGACCCTGCCACCGCCAAGGGGCTGGTGGACCGGGATATCATTCGCATCATCTCCCCGGGCACCGTTATTTCTGCCTCCATGCTGGAGGAGGGAAAAAACAACTTCCTCAGCGCCGTCTATGCTGACGAGTCGGGGGTAGGCCTGTGCCTGTGTGATATCTCCACCGGCGAGGTGTTTGCCACTTCCTTCCCTGCTGGACCGGAGGCCCGGGACCACCTGGAAAACGAGCTGGGCCGCTTCCATCCCACCGAGGCGGTGCTCTCGGAGGGGGCCTGGGCGCTGGCGGGCCTCACCGACTTTTTGAAGGACCGGCTGGACTGCATGTGCCAGCACTGGGAAGAGGAGGGCTTTGCCCTGGACAACGCCCGGGAGATGGTAGACAAGCAGTTTACCGCCGGGCTGGAGACCCTGCCTGCCGGGGACACCGCCGCCGTCCAGGCTACGGGCGGAATGCTGCGCTACCTCTACGACACCCAGAAGACCGATTTGGGACACATCGCCGCCTTTTCCTACTACACCACGGGGCAGTTTATGGAGCTGGACCTCACCGCCCGGCAGACCCTGGAGCTCACCGAAACCCTGCGGGGGAAGGAGAAGAAGGGCTCTCTGCTGTGGGTGATGGATAAGACCCGCACCCCCATGGGCCACCGCCTCATCCGGGGCTGGATGGAGCGGCCCCTCCTCTCCCCTGTGCAGATCGCCCGGCGGCAGCAGGCGGTGAGCGACCTGGTGGAGGACATCATCACCCGGGAGGAGCTGACCCTCACCCTGCGGGAGGTCACCGACCTGGAGCGGCTCATTGGTCGGGTGGTGTACGGGACCGCCGGAGGCCGGGACCTCACCGCCCTGGCCACAGGCCTGGGTAAGCTGCCCCGCATCCGGGAGCTGCTTTCTCCCTGCTCCTCCGCTCTGCTCCAGTCCTTGGCTGAGCAGCTGGACGATCTGCCCGAGCTGCGGGAGCTTCTCCAGCGTGCCCTGGTGGACGAGCCTCCCTTCTCCGTGCGGGAGGGCAAGTTCATCCGGGAGGGGTACAGCGAAGAGGTGGACCGGCTGCGCAACGTGATGGACCACGGAGCGGACATGCTGGCCGACCTGGAGGCCCGCACCAAGGAGCAGACCGGCATCAAGAACATGAAGGTGGGCTATAACAAGGTCTTTGGCTACTACATCGAGGTGGCCAAGTCCCAGACCAACCTGGTACCCGAGGGCTGGGTGCGCAAACAGACCACCGTCAATTCCGAGCGTTACATCTCCCAGGAGCTGAAAGACCTGGAGCACACCATCCTCTCCGCCCAGGACAAGGTGGTGGCCCTGGAGTATCAGCTCTTCTGCGAACTGAAGGACACCGTCTGCCGCCACGTCACCCAGGTGCAGAAGAGCGCCGCCGCCGTGGCCCAGGTGGACGTGCTCAACTCCTTTGCCACCGTGGCCGCTGCGGGCAATTACTGTATGCCCCAGGTGGACAATTCCTCGGTGCTGAACATCGTGGAGGGACGCCACCCGGTGGTAGAGAAGATGCTCAAGGACTCCCTCTTTGTCCCCAACGACACCCACATGGACGACGGGGACGACCTGTGCGCCATCATCACCGGCCCCAACATGGCGGGCAAATCCACCTACATGCGCCAGGTGGCGCTCATTACCCTCATGGCCCAGATGGGCTCCTTTGTCCCCGCCAAGTCCGCCCACATCGGGGTGGTGGACCGGGTATTTACCCGCATCGGAGCCAGCGACGACCTGAGTGCGGGCCAGTCTACCTTTATGGTGGAGATGACCGAGGTGGCCCAGCTGCTGAAAAACGCCACCCGCCGCTCCCTGCTCATTTTGGACGAGATCGGCCGGGGCACCTCTACCTACGACGGCATGGCCATCGCCCGGTCAGTGCTGGAGTACTGCGCCGACAAGCGGCGGCTGGGGTGCAAGACTCTCTTTGCCACCCACTACCACGAGCTTACCGTCCTGGAGGGCGAGATCCCAGGGGTGAAAAATTACAACATCGCCGCCAAAAAGCGGAAAGACCAGGTGATTTTCCTGCGAAAGATTGTCCGGGGCGGAGCCGACCAGAGTTACGGTATTGAGGTGGCCCAGCTGGCGGGCGTGCCCGACCGGGTCATCAAACGTGCCCGGGAGATTTTGAAGGACCTGGAGGCCGGAGGCGTGGAGCGCCCGGTAGTTTCCGTCCAAGAGGACAGCGGGCAGGTGTCTCTGGGAGATCTGGGTGGCGAGACGGTGCTCAAAAAGCTGCGCATGACCGATGTGAATATTCTCTCCCCCATTGAGGCACTGAATCTGCTGAATGAATTGAAGCAGGACCTGAACTAAAGTTCTGTGTAATCTTGTAGGGACGGGGGATGTTCTTTCCAGCGATGGAAAGAACCAAAGATTGCCGGGGGACGCCTTCGATGAGCACTTGGCTTTGCCAGTGCTCATAGGCGGCTTTCCCCCGGTCCCCCGTTTACGGGGGCGTGTCCCTTCGGTTGTTTTGTAATCCCCGGCGGTCCTAAGCTTTGACCATGCTCCGTCCTACTCTCGGGCCTTAGGCCCTTTTGCCATCAAAATTTGAGGGCATTACCGCTCTATCGTATACCGCCTGGTACCTGCCTACCTGTTTGGTGCGGCGGTGATCGGGTGGACCAGCTGCCACGGTTTTGCCAAGGTAGGCGGTGTCCGTACAGTGCGGACACTTCTAAATTTTGGTTCAAGTAGGGGCCTGTGTCCCCGGGGCAAGAAGGACCAAGTGGTCATATTTTCGGACCACCGGATGGTTCTTACCAAGCCCCCAGGAGGGCGTCCGCAGTAATGGGGGCCTGGGGGGCAGATGACTGTGAGCGCCCGCTGCGCGAAGGCGCTCACCGGAATCAACCCCCAGCGCATCTTTGGTTACTTTCTGTGCGAGCAGAAAGTAACATCCGTTTCCTTCCCCAAAAATCGCCCCATTCCCCCTAAAACATTGCGTAAAGGAAAAAACTTTACACAAAGACAGGAGGTCCCCATGAAAACCCCGCCTCAGTATGTTTCCCAACTTCTGGCTCTGGTGCTGGGCGGCATCGGCGCGGCCTTTATCCTTCTGGGAGCCCTGTTTACCTGGATGGACCTGCCCGTGCAGGGCGGTGGAGGTTGGAGCTTTTCTGCCCTGGGACTTGTCCTGCTGGTGGGCGCGGGACTGTGTCTAGTTTGGTACGGGCGGAGAAAGGCTCTGTGCCGCCGCCTGCTGGAGCGGGGTGTAAAAGTGGAACATGTGGGCTGTTCTATCGAAAAATGGGTGTGGATCAACTGGAATACCCGCAGTTTTACAAACATTCCGGGGCAAAACTCCCCCTGGGTGGTGCGCTGCAGCTACCGGTGGGAGGACAAACTCTACACCGTGACCAGCCCCTTGGTGTGGAACCAGCCCGCCCCGGTCCAGTACCCCGTCATCTATGTGGACCCAAAACACCCCCGGCGCGCCTATATTGACCCGGATACCCTGTCCTTTCTTGTATTTTGAATCCAATTTTGTTCCGAAATCGTTTTGGAGGTACCTATGCCAACCATTCAAGTATTAGACTCCCACGTAGCCGACCTGATTGCCGCCGGCGAGGTGGTGGAGCGGCCCGCCAGCGTGGCCAAGGAGCTGATGGAAAACGCCATTGACGCCGGGGCCTCCAAGGTGACGGTGGAAATTTCCCACGGCGGACTCACCTTTCTGCGGGTGACCGACGACGGCAAGGGCATCCCCGCCGGGGAGCTGAAAACCGCCTTTCTTCGCCACGCCACCAGCAAGCTGCGCACCGCCTACGACCTGGAGGCCATCGGCACCCTGGGTTTCCGGGGCGAGGCTCTGGCGGCCATCTCGGCGGTGTCCCGGGTGGAGGTAATGACCCGCACCGCGGATGCTCCCCTGGGGGCTTCCCTCTCCCTGGAGGGGGGCGTGCCCGGCGAAATCGAGGAGGCAGGCTGTCCCCTGGGCACCACCATGGTGGTCCGGGACCTGTTTTATAACACCCCCGCCCGGCTAAAATTTATGAAGAAGGACTCCGCCGAGGGAGCCGCCGTGTTTGCGGTGGTCCAGCGGGTGGCTCTGTCCCACCCAGAGGTGAGCGTCAAGTTCATCCGGGACGGCAAGCAGGAGCTGCTCACCCCCGGAGACGGTGCCCTTCAGAGCGCGGTGTACGCCGTGCTGGGCCGGGAATTGGCCCTGGGCTTCCGGGAGGTGAAGAGCGGCGGTGACGGGATCAAAGTGACCGGTTTTGTCTCCCAGCCCGCCTGCTGCCGGGCCAGCCGAAACTGGCAGTTCTTCTTTGTCAACGGGCGGCAGGTAAAGTCCCGCCTGCTCATGGCGGCTCTGGAGCAGGCCTACCAGAACCAGAAGATGGTGGGAAAATTCCCCGCCTGTGTCCTCCATGTGGAGGTGAAGCTGAGCCAGGTGGACGTAAACGTCCACCCCGCCAAGACCGAGGTGAAATTCGGCAGCGAGCGGGAGGTATTCAATGCCGTGTACCACGCCGTCCTCTCCGTCCTGGAGGGGGACCGCAGCCATCCCCAGGCCACCTTCTCCCCTGCCCGGCCCAAGCAGACTCCTGGCCAGACCACCATGCCCGGACTGTCCGCCCAGACCTACCGCCAGCTCACCGTGGCTGACGTGGCCGCGCCCCGCTTTACTCCCAAACCCCGTCCTACCTGGACGCCGCCTCCCGCCGCCGCGACCCGGCCTTCTGTCCCGAAAAAGGCCCCCTATGTGGAAAGCGGTGTGGAAAACTTGGTGGAGAAAGTGGACAACTCCGTACACCCTGTGGAAAACTTTGTGGACAAAGTGGATAAGATTCCGCAGGAAACCTTATTAAACTCCAAAAAGCTGGAGAAACACGCACAAGTTATCCCTTCCGAACCTCAGCCCCAGCCCATCCCAGAGCCAGTGGCCACGCCGGAACCCAAGGACGAGCCGGTGGAAAAACCTGTGCACATGCCGGAGCCGGAGATAGAGGCCGAGCCTGTCCCTGAGGTGGAGCCCTGGCGCTTGGCCGGAGAGGTGCTGAACACCTATATTATTGTGGAGCAGGGAGACAAGATTCTGCTCATCGACAAGCACGCCGCCCACGAGCGGATGAATTTTGACCGCATGAAGGCCCAGGGGTACCAGGCCATGGCCCAGACCCTACTCAGTCCCGCCATCTGCCGTCTGGCTCCGGAGGAGCAGGCGGTGCTGCTGAGCAATCTGCCCCTGTTGGAGGAGTTCGGCTTCCAGGTGGATGACTTCGGCGGCGGAGCCCTGGCGGTGCGGGAGGCTCCGGACTATCTAGACGTGGAGGACATCCCCGATACCCTCTCCCAGCTGGCCCAGAAGCTGCTTACCACCGGACACGCCGATCCCGCCGCTGCCCGGGACGAGCTGCTGCACACCATGGCCTGTAAGGCGGCCATTAAGGGGGGCTGGAAGACCAGCCCTCAGGAACTGGAGCGGGTGGCTCAGGCAGTGATGGATGGAAGCGTCAAATACTGCCCTCACGGGCGGCCGGTGGCGATTGAGCTGACACGGAAAGAATTGGAGAAGCAGTTTAAGCGGGCTTAACCTACTTTTCTTACAAAAAAAGTAGGCAAAAGAACTTTGTGGGAAACTTCGTTTCCCTTCTGCGCCTGTAAAAGAGATTGCGTTGGGAAAGCGGCTTTTGGCCGCTGGAGGGACGAATGTTACTTTGCCCGCGGCGGCAAAGTAACCAAAACGCCGCCGGGGAACGGCTCCAAGTCGCCTTTTCCCCGGACCCCTTGTTACGGGGGCGGGTCACTTCGGCCTTTTGGTAATCCCCGGCGGGCAAAATCAAGTTCTGTTTCCGTCCTACTCCCGGGCCTTAGGCCCTTTTGCCATCCAAATTTGATGGTTCTTGTATTCTAACGCACACCGCCTGGTACCTACCTACCTGTTTGGTGCGGCGGTGGTCGGGCGGACCAGCTGCCACGGTTATGTCCAGCCAGGCGGTGTCCGTACAGCGCAGATACTTAATCAGGGTCCCCGCCAAAGCCCAGCGAAGCGGGTTTGGTGGGGAGAGGAGGCGCAAGGGAGCGGCATGACGGATGCCCACACTTGGGCGTCCGGAATAGAGCGGACTTTGCGACGACGAAGGGGCCTGTGTCCCCGAGGCAAGAAAAACGCACGGTCTTGTGTTCGGAGCCGCCGGACGCAAATGCCAAATCCTCAGGAGGGCGTCCCCCGTAGCCAGGGGTCTGGGGGCAATGACTGTGAGCACCGCCGCAGGCAAGGTGCTTACCGGAAGCGGCCCCCAGCGCATCTTTGGTTACTTTCTGTGCGAGCAGAAAGTAACATCCGTCTCTAAATAACGCAACCCGCCCCGCAGGGCGGAACCCTCCTCCCCTGACAACATAAGAAAGGAGCCCTGTTATGAGTTGGAACGCCGCACTATACTACTACCACCTCTCCCGGGGTGGGGACTACTTCGGCCTGCCCAAAGAGGGGTGGGAGAGCTCGGCCCACGCCGCCCTGGTGCTTCCCCGGGACAAGGGTCCAATCCACATTTCGCCCTGGCTGGACAACTATGGCCGCTACGGGGTAAGCTGGAAAGTGGCAGTTACCTGCCAGGTGGAGCTCCAAGCCCCCTATACCCTGAAGATCACCGGCGGCGGCGCAGTGCGCCGGGGGCTCAATACCGTGCTGGATGGGCTGGAGCAGGGCTATAAGATGCTGGGCGGCAAGGGAGAGCTCACCCCGGATTTCGGAGCTCCGGAGCTGGCAGCCCAGCGGGGACTGAAATCGGATAATGCCCAGTTTACCCAGTGGGTGCTTCAGAGTGCCGAGCTGCGGGAGGGGTTAAAGAAGTTGGAAAAGGCTTCGGTTCGGGTGGAGCCCCTGCTTCCTGACAGTACCCAGCATATGGTCTGTGTCCTGACGGATATGGATAGCTTTGATGTGGACGATGTCATGCTGGAAGACTGGAAGCGGAAGAGCGCTTATGAGGAGACCGGCGTGTTTGAGCGGCTGGACGCCCTGGTGGAGCTGTTGGAGACCGCCCGGAACGCAGTGACCGCCTGGCCCATGCCCCAGACCTATGAGGGGCCCAAATAGACCATTGACCGGGGGAGTATAATAGAGGTAAACTCCCCAGCAAGAGAGGTGAACCCCCATGCCCCCTAAAATCTTAGTGATTGTCGGCCCCACAGCCTCGGGCAAGACCCGCATGGCGGTGGAGCTGGCCCAGCGCCACAACGGCGAGGTGATCTCTGCCGACTCCATGCAGATCTACCGTACCATGGACATCGGCACCGCCAAGCCCACCCAAGAGGAGATGGGGGGCATCCCCCACCACATGATCGACGTGGCCGACCCGGAGGAGGACTTCTCCGTGGCCCGGTACGTGGAGATGGCCGCCCGGTGTGTGGACGATGTGCTGGCCCGGGGCAAGCTGCCCATCGTGGCCGGTGGAACAGGGCTGTACATTGACTCCCTGCTGTCCGGACGCACCTTTGCCCCCTTCTCCCCCGACAGCGCCCTGCGGGGTGAGCTGGAGCGGGAACTGGCGGAAAAGGGCGGGCAGGCCATGCTGGAAGCCCTGGCCCAAGTGGACCCGGAGGCGGCACAGCGGCTCCACCCCAACGACCACAAGCGCATTATCCGCGCCCTGGAGGTCTACCGCTCCACCGGCAAGACCATCACCCAGCACAACCGGGAGACCCAGGCCATTCCACCCTGGTATAACGCCCTGACCATCGGGCTGGCCTTCCAGGACCGGCAGGCCATGTGGCGGCGCATCGACCAGCGTGTAGACGAGATGGTAGCGGCGGGTCTGGAGGACGAGGTGCGCCGGCTGCTCACCAGCGGCATCTCCCCAAAATGCACTGCCATGCAGGCCATCGGCTACAAGGAGTTTACCCAGGCCCTGTCCGGGGAAATGACCTGGCAGGAGGCCGCCGATGTGGTAAAGCTGCGCTCCCGCCAGTATGCCAAGCGGCAGCTCACCTGGTTTGGCCGCAACCCCAACACCCGCTGGGTGCGGTGGGACGATCCCCCGGAATTTGAGCAGGGGCGGCGGGCTTCGACAGAATATATGGAAGAATTTGGTATATCATAGGGGCACTCAGGCCGGGACTCCGGCCATAGAAAAAGGAGTGCTACATATGCAGAAAACAAATAATCTTCAGGAGATCTTTCTCACCCAGGTCCGCCGGGAGCGCCGAAATGTCACGGTTTTTTTGATGAATGGCTATCAGATGCGGGGCTATGTCACCGGGTTTGATGCCTTTACGGTAGTCTTGAGCAGCGACGGCAAACAAATGGTAATTTACAAGCATGCCATTTCCACCATTGTACCTGAGCGGCCCATTCCCCTTACCTCTCCGGAGAGCTGATCCCCTCCGGAGATCGATCCAGCCCCCTGCCAGCGGGCAGAAAGAGAGAACGCTATGAAACAAGGACGACCCCTTATCACCTTTGTCATCGCCCTGTTTGCCGGGGCGCTGGTCCTGTATTTTCTGGTCAGCTTGTGGAAGACCTTTCAGGACCCCTTTACCACCACCTATACTTACAGCTACACCCTCAACGACAGCATCCAGACCGAGGGCCTCATTATTCGGGATGAGCAGGTGCTCTCCGGCAGCGGCGGCATTGTGGATGTGACCCGGGGCGAGGGCGAAAAGGTGGGCGTCAACCAGACGGTGGCTCTCATCTACCGGGACGACCAGGCCCGCCAGAGCCAGGAGCAGCAGGAGGCCCTGCGCCTGGAGATCACCCAGCTGCAATATGCCCTGGGCCAGGGAGAGGATGTAAGCTCCGCGGCCAAGCTCAACGACGATATTTTAAACGCCATGGTGTCGCTGCGCACGGCCAGCGCCCAGCAGGACTTCAGCGACCTGGAGGACCAGGTGCTGGAGGTCAAGGGCAAGGTGCTGCGTCGGGAGTACACTTACAGCGACGAGCTGAGCGCCGAATCTCTCACCACCCGGCTTCAGGAGCTGGAGACCCAGTATCAGACCCTGCGCAATCAAAGCTACTCCGCCATTACCCAGGTCACCGCGCCCACGTCGGGCACCTTCTCCACCCTGGTGGACGGGTATGAGGGGCTCATCAATTCGGAGAGCGCCGGGAACCTTACCCCCCAGGCCCTGCAGGACCTGCTGAATCAGAACCCCGCCGGCGACAGTGCCGCCGTGGGCAAGCTCATCTCCTCCGACAAGTGGTACTTTGCCGCCGTGGTCACCCAGGAGGAGGGCGAGCGGCTGGAACAGGAAGGAACGCTCACCCTCCGCTTTGCCGGAGATTTTACCCAGGATATCTCCATGAAGGTGGAGAAGGTGAACCAGGACGGCCAGGGCCAGGCGGTGGTCCTTCTCTCCAGCGACCGCTATCTGGAGCAGACCACTCTGCTGCGCCGGGAGACGGCGGAGCTCATCTTCAACAGCCGAACTGGTCTGCGGGTGCCCAAGAGCGCTCTGCGCATGGTCACCACCACCTCCACCGACGAGGAGACCGGTGAGACCACTGAGACCGACACCCTGGGGGTCTATGTGGTCACCGCCGGACGGGCGGAGTTCAAGCCTGTGACCATCCTCACCGAGGGGGACGATTTCTATGTAGTCCAGTCGGTGCGGGAGGACAAAAAAGCTCTGCGGGCAGGGGACGAGGTCATCGTCCAGGCCACAGGACTGTACGACGGACAGCTGCTGCTGTATTGATGGAACCAGCCCGCCCCATAAGGGCGGAAGGACAAAAGAAAGAAGGAAACAAAGATGTCCATTCAGGAGCATGTGAACGCAGTACGGGAAAAGATGGCGGCGGCTGCCAAGGCCGCCGGACGGGATCCCGGGGAGATCACCCTGTGCGCTGCCACCAAGGTGCAGACCGACGACACCATCCGGGAAGCCATTGCCGCGGGAATCACGGTATGCGGCGAGAACCGGGTGCAGGAGCTCACCGGGCACCTGGACGATTACGCCTACGACGGGGCCCGGGTCCATTTCATCGGGCACCTCCAGACCAACAAGGTAAAGTATGTGGTGGGCCGGGTGGACCTCATCGAGTCGGTGGACTCCCCGCGCCTGCTGGAGGCGGTGGACAGGCAGGCCGAGAAGCTGGGCATCGTCCAGGATATCCTCCTGGAGGTGAACATCGGCCGAGAGGAGAGCAAGGGGGGCTGTATGCCCGAGGATATCCCGGCCCTGGCCCGGCTGGCCCTCCAGGCGGAGCATGTCCGGCTGCGGGGACTGATGTGCATCCCCCCTGTCGCGGAGGGTCCCGGCGGGAACAGACCCTTTTTTCAGGAGACACACCAGCTTTTTGTTGACATAAGAAACAAAATAGAGGATAATAAGTCCGATATCAATTGCCTGTCCATGGGTATGAGCGGCGACTACGAGGACGCGGTCCGGGAGGGGGCCACCCTGGTGCGGGTGGGCACCGCCTTGTTCGGGCCCCGCCCGCCTCTGCACCGTCCCGAGTGAGCCCTTACGACACGAAAGGATGTAGATCATATGGGATTCATTGACGAGATCAAGCGGCTGGCCCGCCCCTATGAGGATGAGGAAGAGGACGAGTTTGACGAAGATTTTGATGCGTCTCCCCGTCCCGTGGAGCGCCGGGAGCGTCCCGCCCGTAGCGAGCAGAGCTATGCGCCCATCGACGAGCTGGAAGCCCGCCGCAGCAACAAGGTGGTCAACATCCGGGCGGCCACGCAGCTGCAGGTGGTGCTGGTAAAGCCCGAGCGCTTTGAGAATGCCAGTGAGATCGCCGACCACCTGCGGGAGAAGCGGACGGTGGTGCTTAACCTGGAGTCTACCAACAAGGAGATCGCCCGCCGTCTGCTGGACTTTTTGTCCGGCGTGGCCTACGCCAACGAGGGCAAGATCAAAAAGGTGGCTATCAGCACTTACATCATCACGCCCTACAACGTGGATATCCTGGGCGATCTCATTGACGAATTGGAGAACAACGGGCTGTATTTCTAAATAGCCCTGCCCTGCCCGGTTGCGGGCACAACAGATAAGATTTTGGGGGGATTACTATGCTGACTCCGCAGGAGGTTTCTGAGCGCGCCTTTCCCAAGGCGTCCTTTGGCGGATACAATATGGCCCAGGTGGACGAGTTCCTGGACGTACTGACCGAGGATTACAGCGCCCTTTACAGCGAAAACGCGGTGCTGAAGAGCAAAATGAAGGTGCTGGTGGAAAAGGTAGAGGAGTACCGTTCCACGGAAGAAGCCATGCGAAAGGCGCTGATGACCGCCCAGCGGATGGCGGACGAGCTGGTGAAGGAAGCCCAGGACCAGCGGGACCAGATGCTGCAGCAGGCCCAGGCTGAGGCCCAGCAGCAGGTGGAGTCCATCCGCAAGGAGGTGGAGGCGGAGCAGTACCGTCTCTCCTGCGCCCAGCAGGAGACCGCCGCCTATGTGCAGAAGGTGAAGGCCCTGCATCAGCAGGCCCAGACCTATCTGGACCAGCTGGACCAGATCACGCCCCAGCAGCCTCAGGCGGAGCAGCCCGCCCAGACCGATGCGGTAGACCAGGCGGTCTCCGACATTGACGACAGCGTGCAGCGTCTGGTGGCCAAGGCCATGGCCGAGGCCAAGGAGGAGAACGAGAAGGCCCGCCAGGGCCAGGACCTGTCCGACACCGCCGAGTTCCCCGCCCAGGGGAGCAAGGAGCCGGAGCACGACGACATGGAGCAGACCACCCGCATTGACTTCGGGGAGCTGCAGTTCGGCCGGGACTACGAGATCAAGTAAATCTGATACATAAAACACCCCGGAACCTTAGGTTCTGGGGTGTTTTTAGTTCTGATTCTGACGAAAAACGGGCAAATTGATAAACCATTCAGGCAGGGAGCACTCCAGCTCCACCGGCTGTCCGGTGGTGGGGTGGATAAAGCGCAGCCGCCGGGCGTGGAGGCACTGGCCTGCCAGGCCTGGCACCGGCTTTTTTGACCCATACACCGTATCGCCCAGCAGGGGATGGCCCAGATAGGCCATGTGGACGCGGATCTGGTGGGTGCGGCCGGTCTCCAGACGGCACTCCAAGTGGGTGCAGCCGGGATAGCGTCCCAGCACCTTCCAGTGGGTCACCGCCGAGCGGCCCTTGGGGTCCACCGCCATCTTCTTCCGGTCCACCGGGTGGCGGCCGATGGGGGCGTTCACCGTGCCGCTGTCCTCTTTGAAGCCGCCCACCGCGACCGCCTCGTACACCCGGGCCAGGGTGTGGTCCTGAAGCTGGGCGGCCAGAGCCAGATGGGCGCGGTCGTTTTTGGCCGCGATAATAAGGCCGGAGGTGTCCCGGTCAATGCGGTGGACAATGCCCGGGCGCAGCTCCCCGTTGATGCCCGACAGGGAGTCCCCGCAGTGGTAGAGCAGGGCGTTGACCAAGGTGCCGTCGGGGTGTCCGGGAGCGGGATGGACCACCAGCCCCACCGGCTTGTTCACCACGATCACGTCGTCATCCTCGTATACCACGTCCAGAGGGATATTCTGAGGCACGATCTCCACCGGCTGAGGGTCGGGAAGCAGCACCTCCACCACCATGCCGGGGGTAGTCTTGGCGTTCTTTTTCAGAGGCTTTCCACCGCTGGTCACCGCCCCCTGTTCCAGCAGGCGCTGGGCGGCGGAGCGGGTCAGGTCCTCCACCTGGCTGGCCACAAAGGCGTCCAGCCGCTCGCCCCCCTCCTGGGCGGTCAGAATAAGGGGGGTCACAGGTTGTTCTCCCGGGACTTGGGTCCCTCCAGCTTGTCCCACAGCAGCAGGTAGTACAGGGCGGCTCCGATGCCGCCCACCACCACGCAGATGTCGGCCACATTAAAGACGGCAAAGTTCATAAACAACACATTGAACATGTCCACCACGTAGCCCTGAAGCGCCCGGTCGATGAGGTTGCCCACGGCTCCCGCCAGCAGCAAAGCCAGACACACCCGGCCCAGGGGGTGGCGGAAGAACTTTTTCACCAGAGCCACCGCCAAAACCACCGACATCACCAGGGAGATCAGGGTCAAAATCCAGGTGTGCTCGTTGAACAGGGAGAAGGCGGCGCCGGTGTTCTGCACGTAGGTCAGGTCCAGAATGTAGGGCAGAAAGGGCACGTGGTGCCCCAGGGGGATATTTTGAACCACTAGATATTTTACCAGCTGGTCCAGGGCCACCAGAGCGGCCACAAGCAGGGCGTACAGCATAAGAAAACTCCTTGAAAGGCGACATAATACAAGTAAGATGGACTCTATTTTATCATGTTCTCTGCCCGGGTACAACGGGGAATTTCCAGACAGGATGTAGATTTTTACCTTTCACCATACAGCGCCAGGTGGTAAAATAGAAAAAGCAAGAAAACGAAGGAGGGGAACGGTCATGGAGATCCAGGGCCTGCAAAAAATGACCCTGCTGGACTACCCCGGCAAGGTGGCCTGTACGGTTTTTCTGGGAGGGTGTGACTTTCGATGTCCCTTCTGTCACAACGGGGAGCTGGTCCTCTCCCCTGCCCCGGCGGAGATGAACCAGGAGGAGCTGCTGGCCTTTTTGAAAAAGCGCCAGGGTCTGCTGGACGGGGTGTGCATCACCGGCGGAGAGCCGCTGCTGCGGCCAGACCTACCCCAGCTGCTGGAGGCGGTGAAGGCCCTGGGCTACCCGGTGAAGCTGGATACCAACGGCAGCCACCCCCGGGCGCTGGTGGACCTGGTGGAGCGCAAGCTGGTGGACTATGTGGCTATGGACGTGAAAAACAGCCCGGAGCGCTACCCGGAGACGGTGGGCGTGCCGGGTCTGGACGTGGGTCCCATCCGGGAGAGCGTGGGCTTTTTGCTGGAGGGCCTGGTGGACTATGAGTTTCGCACCACGGTGGTGCGGGAACTGCACGACGAAGACAGTTTTCGCGCCATTGGTCCCTGGTTTTCCGGGGCGAAGCGATACTTTTTGCAGTCTTTTGTAGACCGGGACACGGTGATTCAGGAGGGGCTGCACCCCTGGGACCGGGATCACCTGCAAGAATTTGCTGCGCTGGTGCGGCCCTGGGTGCCTTCCGTGGAGCTGCGGGGCGTGGATTAAGAAAAACAGGCGGTGATTTTTCATTGGAAAATCACCGCCTGTTTTTTAATTCGGCTTATTCTGTGGTGTCCGGGCAGTTTTCCGCCAGATCCAGAATGATGTCCACACACTTGTCGATCCCCAGCACGCTGGAGTCCAGGCACACGTGGTAGTTTTGAGACATGCCCCACTCCCGATCGGTGTAGTGCTTGTAGTTGATGCGGCGGCGGGCGTCCTTGTCCTGCAGCCGCTTCTCCGGGGCCACCTCCGACTCGCCGTACAGCCGCACGATGCGGTGGGCACGGAAGTCCATGCTGGCGTGGATAAAGGTGTGCAGACAGTCGGTGCGGTCCTTCAGAATGTAGTCGGCGCAACGGCCCACGATGACACAGGGACCCTTGTCTGCCAGGTCCCGAATGACGTTGTGCTGGATGGTCCACAAAAAGTCGGCGGCGGTCATGCCGCCCATGACACCGGGGACGCCCCGGCCCAAAAAGGAGAAGGCAAAGTGGGTCTTGCCGGGGGCAAACTCCCCCTGCTCCTCAATGTACTTGGGGTCAAAGCCGCTCTCCAGAGCCACCTGTTTGACCAGTTCCTTGTCGTAGTAGGGGATGCCAAGGCGCTGGGCCACCGTCTTGCCGATGGTGCGTCCGCCGCTGCCAAACTCCCGACTGACGGTGATGATACTTTTCTTCATAACCGATTAACCTCCTTCGCCGGGCGGGAGACCGCCAACGATTTGACTATATTATACAACATCCAAACTGATTTTGCATGTGTTTTTGCAGCGGCAGTCAAGAGAAAAAGCGGGTGGACAAAGGGCCTGAGGTGTGATAAGATACCGGCGACGAGTTTTGATCCACACTCGTCCAAGCTTGGGGAAACCCAAGTTCGTTCGGGGGGCAAGAAAATGCCCCGCCGTTCTCTAAATAATAAAATGGAGGTTTTTTTATGCGCAAATTTACCACCCGAGACCTGTCTCTGGCCGCCATCATCGCGGCGGTGTATGCGGTTCTCACCCTGATCCTGCCTATCCCCGCCTTTACCGGCATCCAGGTGCGCCTGTCCGAGGCCCTCACCGTGCTGCCCTTCCTGTTCCCTGCCACCGCGCCGGGACTGGTCGTGGGCTGCTTTATTGCCAACCTGTTTTCCCCCTATTCCCTGGACGTGATCTTCGGTACCGCCGCTACCCTGATTGCCTGCATTCTGACCCGGCACATGCCTAACCGGTATCTGGCTCCCCTGCCCCCGGTTCTGTGCAACGCGGTCATCGTGGGCGCGGAGTGCGCCTGGTACCAGGTGGGAGGCTTTGGTCCCGCCTTCTGGCCCGCCTACGCCTTCAACGCCTTTACCGTGGGCTTTGGTGAGCTGCTGGCCTGCTATATCCTGGGCAGCGTGCTGCTGGCCGCCCTGCCTCGGGTGTCCTTCTTCCGGGCGATGATCCCTCAGAAGCGCCTGGAGCGTCTGGGATTTGACCGTACGGCTCACTCGCTTTCTTGAAAGAAAGCTTGGCAAAGAACTTTGTGGGAAACTTCGTTTCCCCTCTGTGCCCGTAAGGAAAATTTTCGTGGGAGTGACATTCTGCGTCGCTCCCACTTTTTTCTTGCCCAAAAAGCCACATCTGTCCCTTGCGTTTTGTTCATAAAAGAAACATAATTTATTCACACTTAAAATTTGATTTTCCTGGGAAATGGACTAAGATAAAGTAAATTCGTGATAACAGATCACGTTTCTTCCCCAAGGGGAGATCAGAAAGGATGGAGCTTTTATGCAGGAAGTGAAAAAACCTTCCAAGCGCCCCCTAGTTTTCTATTATCTCATCGGTATGCTCATTTTAATGGTACTGAACATGACGTTTTTCCCGTCTGTGCTGGAAAAACAGGTTCAGGAGGTGAGCTACTCCACCTTCATGTCCATGACCTATGAGGACAACATCGGTCTGGTGCAGATCGAGGGGGATGAGATCACCTTTACCGACAAGGCTCAGGAGAAGATCTACAAGACTACCGCCATCGACAGCGATACTGAGATGGTCCAGCGGGTCTATGAGCACGGCGGCGATATCAACCGCATCGATACTCAGCCCGGACTGCTCACCTCCATTCTGGTGGGGTGGGTGCTGCCCCTGGTGCCCTTCCTGCTCATTGGCTACTTTATCCGCAAGCGGATGCAAAAGAGCATGGGCGGCGCGGACGGCATGATGTTCGGTATGGGCGGCGGCTCAGGCGCCAAGGTATATGTCCCCTCCTCCAGCGGCATCCGCTTTGCCGATGTGGCCGGTGAGGACGAGGCTAAGGAGCTGCTCAGCGAAATCGTGGACTTCCTCCACGACCCGGCCAAGTACGCCGCCATCGGCGCCAAGCTGCCCAAGGGTGCGCTGCTGGTAGGCCCTCCGGGCACCGGCAAAACCCTGCTGGCCAAGGCTGTGGCCGGGGAGGCCAACGTCCCCTTCTTCTCCATCGCAGGCAGTGAATTTGTGGAGATGTTCGTAGGCCGGGGCGCCGCCAAGGTGCGTGACCTCTTTAAGCAGGCCAACGAGAAGGCCCCCTGTATCGTCTTTATCGACGAGATCGATACCATTGGCAAAAAGCGTGACGGTCAGCTGGCCGGCAACGACGAGCGGGAGCAGACCCTCAACCAGCTGCTCACCGAGATGGACGGCTTTGACGGCTCCAAGGGCGTGGTGGTGCTGGCCGCTACCAACCGCCCCGACAGTCTGGACCCCGCTCTGCTGCGTCCCGGCCGTTTTGACCGGCGTATTCCCGTGGAGCTGCCCGACCTCCAGGGCCGCATTGAGATCCTGAAGGTCCACGCCCGGAAGATCCGTCTGGCGGAGGACGTGGACTTTGAACCTATCGCCAAGACCGCCGCCGGTGCCTCCGGCGCGGAGCTAGCCAATATCGTCAACGAGGCCGCCCTGCGGGCGGTACGGTCGGGACGGCAGTTTGCCACCCAGGAGGACCTGCAGGAGAGCGTGGAGGTGGTCATTGCGGGCTACCAGAAGAAGAGCCGGGTGCTCTCCGACGAGGAGAAGAAGATCGTGGCGTACCACGAGGTGGGCCACGCCCTGGTGGCTGCGCTGCAGAACCACTCCGCCCCGGTGCAGAAGATCACCATTATCCCCCGCACCTCCGGCGCCCTGGGTTATACCCTCCAGGTGGACGACGGCGACCACTTCCTTATGTCCAAGGACGAGCTGCTCAACAAGATTGCCACCTACACCGGCGGCCGGGCAGCGGAAGAATTGGTGTTCCACTCCATCACCACCGGAGCCTCCAACGACATTGAACAGGCCACCAAGCTGGCCCGGTCTATGATCTCCCGCTTCGGCATGAGCGAGGAGTTCGGCTTTGTGGCCTTTGAGACGGTGAGCAACCAGTACCTGGGCGGCGACGCCTCCCTGGCCTGCTCCCCCGAGACCCAGGCCCGTATCGACAAGAAGGTCACCCAGCTGGTGGATGAACAGTATCAGAAGGCCATGGAGCTGCTGAAGGAAAACGAGGGTAAGCTCCATGAGATTGCCGGGTACCTCTATGAGCATGAGACCATCACCGGACAGGAGTTTATGGACATTTTGAATCGGTAAGATGGATTTCCCCCAGGGCTTGTCCCTGGGGGAGTTTTTGTTTAGGGAGAGGATGTTACTTTGCCCGCGGCGGCAAAGTAACCAAAGCGCCGCCGGGGGACGGCTCCGATGAGCGCTGCGCCTTTGCTTGCGCTCATAGTCACCTTTCCCCCGGCCCCCCCATTTACGGGGGACGCCCTCCAGGGAGATGGGTTATGACCTCCCGGCGGACCTGAAACAAGATCCGCAGTTCTTCTTGCCTCGGCCCACTGGGGCCTTCGAATTGGAAAATTGAAAGATGTGCGCTTGAAATAACACCGCCTACTCTGGCAGAACTGTGGTAGCTGGTCCGTTCGACCAGTGCCGCACCAAACAGGTAGGCAGGCACCAGGCGGTGTACACATAAAGTGACAATGCCTTCAAATTTTGATAGTAAAAGGGCCTAAGGCCCGGGAGTAGAATGGAGCACAGTCAAAACTTAGGCCGCCGGGGACTACGAAACAACCGAAGGGACACGCTCCCGTAGCCGGGGGGTCTGGGGGGCAGATGACTGTGAGCACCCGCTGCGCGAAGGTGCTCACCGGAATCAACCCCCAGCGATTCTTTGGTTCCTTTCTGATCGCTCAGAAAGGAACAACCGTCCCCCTCCCCGCCCCGCAGGGCGGAACCCATAAAAAAGTGGGAGCGACGCAGAATGTCACTCCCACAAAAAATTTCTCTTACGGGCGCAGAGGGGAAACGAAGTTTCCCACAAAGTTCTTTGCCAAGCTTTCTTTCAAGAAAGCGGGCTAACGGCGGACGATGTTTTCCGAAATCTCCCCCAGCGCCTGAGCGGCCTCCATATCAAAGCGCTGGCTGCGGGCCAAGTCGGCCAAGGAGACGATGCCCACCAGCTTTCCCCCCTCCACCACCGGCAGGCGGCGCACCTGCTGGCGGGCCATGAGCTGGGTGGCGGCCCGGCAATCGTCCTGGGGCGACACCGTGGCGCACCCCCGGGTCATGATCTCCCGCACCAGGGTCTGGGCGGGGTCCTCCTCGGCGGCCACACAGCGCAGTACGATATCCCGGTCGGTGACCATGCCACGCAGCTTCCGGTCCTCCCCGCACACCGGCAGCACGCCCACGTTGTGACGGCTCAGGAGCCGGGCGGCCAGGGCGGCGGAGGAGGTGGGCTCAATGGTGACCACACTGGGGTTCATCAGATCCTTAACTTGCACAGGGATCATCCTTTCCAGACGCACGGCGTCCTGTTTCTGTCAGTATGCCCCGGGCCTGCCTTCACCATACCGGCGATTCTTTAAATCAGATTAAGAATTAGACGAGAGTGTCAAAATCCCGTTGCATTCTCCCAGAAAAACAGGTATACTTGCATCATTTCCAAGCGGTATATTTTACCGCAGAGAGGAGAACCAACTTGAATAACGAAGGAAAAAAGCCCCGGAAAAACCTGAGCAAACCGGGCAAGATCCTCATCAACCTGCTGGTGACGGCGGTGGTAGGCTTTATCTACTTCTATTTGGGCCTGCCCGCTATCAATCTGCAGTCTCCGGACTTTTACAGCTTCATTTTTGTGCTGTGTCTGGCCTATGTGGCCTCTGCCCTGGTGACCTCCGGTTTCCGGGACGGCAAGACCTCCGGCAAGGCCCGGGTGGGAGACTACTTCCGCTTTATCAAGCAGCAGTGCCTGCCGGTGGGCATCTTTATGGTGCTGCTGGTGGTGGTGGCCCTGGTGGGCCAGATCATCTCTCTGCCCATCTTCCGGGCGGGAGCCTACCGGGACCTGCTCACTGTGGAGAACGGCACCTTTGCCGAGGATATCAGCCAGATCTCCTTTGACAAGATCCCCACCCTGGACCGGGACAGCGCCGAGTACCTGGGCGACCGGCAGATGGGTACCCTCAGCGACATGGTCAGCCAGTTTGAGTACCCCTCCAAGCAGTCGGTGCAGATCAACTACCAGGGCCGGCCGGTGCGGGTCTCCCCCATTGCCTACGCCGACCTCATCAAATGGTTTACCAACCGGGGCGAGGGTCTGCCCGCCTATGTGGTGGTGGACATGGTGACTCAGGAAGCCAGCGTGGTGCGGCTCCAGGAGGGCATGAAGTACTCCTTCTCCGAGCCCCTGAACCGCAACATTATGCGCCATCTCCGCTTCCAGTATCCCACTTATATGTTCGATAGCCCCAAGTTTGAAATCGACGAGGATGGCCAGCCCTGGTGGATCGCGCCCCGTGTGGTGAAGACCATCGGCCTGTTCGGCGGCACCGACATTAAGGGCGCGGTGCTCTGTAACGCCATCACCGGCGAGAGCACCTACTACGACATTGCCGACGTGCCCAGCTGGGTGGACAACGTGTACACCCCCCAGCTCATTATGGAGCAGTACGACTACCATGGCACCCTCATCAACGGCTTTATCAACTCCGTGCTGGGTCAGCGGGACGTGACCGTGACCACCGAAGGGTATAACTACATCGCCCTCAACGACGATGTGTACGTGTACACCGGCGTCACTTCGGCCAACGCCGACCAGTCCAACCTGGGCTTCCTGCTGAGCAACCAGCGCACCAAGGAGACCCGCTTCTACGACGCCCCCGGCGCCACCGAGTACGCGGCCATGTCGTCAGCCCAGGGTGTGGTGCAGGATCTGGGCTACACTGCTACCTTCCCTCTGCTGCTCAACATCGCCGGGGAGCCCACCTACTTCATCCCCCTGAAGGACCAGAGCAGTCTGGTGAAGATGTACGCTATGGTCAACGTGGCCCAGTATCAGATCGTGGCCACCGGCACCACTGTATCCCAGTGTGAGCAGACCTATGTGCGCCAGCTCTCGGACAAGGGCATCACCAAGCCGGAAGAGGTGCCTCAGACCACCGCTGAGGGCACCGTGGCCGAGATCCGCTCCGCTGTGCTGGACGGAAACACCTACTACTTTGTTCGCCTGGACGGCGAGCAGGTCTTCTACTCCCTGTCGGCGGCCAAGAATGAACTGGCTGTCATTCTGAACGTGGGCGACAAGGTGACAATTGAGCACGCAGCTACTGAGGAGGGCGGCTCCATTCTGGACGGTTACTCCCTGACCATCGATGGCCGTGCCGCGTCCAACCAGGCCGACACAGGCGAGAATACCGCCCAGCCGGCGGCATAACTTAAAATCTCAAATCAAAGAAGGCCGTCCCGGCAGGGACGGCCTTCTTTGATTGCTTAGTTCAGGTTTTGTTGGACGGTACAGCCCATGCCAATCATGCTGGCCCGGTTGCCCAGCTGAGCAGCGACCAGACGGCAGCACAAGAAGCTGGACTTCAGCAGGGGATGCACCCGAGCCTCCACCCGGGGCAGGACCTGTGGGGCCTCCATGACCCCGCCGCCTAAAATTACCCGCTCCGGGGCAAAGGCGTGGATCAGGCCGACCAGACCCAAAGCCACCTCGCCGCACCAGCGGTCCACCAACTGGGACACAGCAGGCTCAGCCAGGCGGGCAAAGATAGCGCGGCCATCGGTGAGGGTGGGATCTAGTTCCCGGGCCATGCGGACCAAGGCGGTGGTGCTGGCGTAACGCTCATAGCTGCCCGAACCCCGGTCATCGGCCTGCAGATCCTCCGGGTGGACCAACATGCCGCCGAATTCTCCGGCGCTGGCCATGCCCCGGTAGAGCTGCCCATTCAGAATGCAAGCTCCGCCTACTCCGGTACCATAGCTGACCATAAGGCTGTGGCGGGCCCCCTGGGCCGCGCCGTGGAAGGCCTCGCCCAGAGCGGCAGCGTTGACATCGTTTTCCACTGCGGCCGGCACTCCCAGCTCCTGAGTGAGCAGACGGCCCACCTCCATGCCGGTGTAACCGGGGATATTGTCACATAATAGAATACGGCCGCTCTCCGGCTCTACTTCTCCGGCGGTGGACAGGCCTACCCCGTCAATGGGGCCCATAGCACGGACCAGAGTAATCACCCGGTCCAGCACCGCCTGGGCGCCCTCCTGAGAGTGGGTGGGAGTCTGCTGGGTGTGAGACAGTGCAGTTCCGTCCCACAGGCCGCTTTTAATCATCGTGCCGCCTAAATCAATACAGGCAATGCGATAAGACATGATAGCTTCCTTCCTTATGAGTGAAATTTCTGCCCTCAAGGTACAATACTCTGCGCAAAAGAGTGGGAGCGACGGAATACGTCATTCCCATAAATATATTTCTTACAGGCGCGGAAGGGAAACGAAGTTTCCCACAAAGTTCTTTGCCAAGCTTTCTTTCAAGAAAGCGGTGGGCGCAGAGGCAAAGCGAAGCTTAGCAGAAGGCTTTTTGCCAACTTTTTTCTCAAAAAAAGTTAGTGCATGTCGTGGCTGTTCAGGAGGTTCTGCTTGATGTCCCACAGCTTCTGGCTCAGGTCCACATAGTAGTTGTGGGGGTTCTCAAAGCGCTTTACCTCGTCCCACAGGGAATCCACCTGCCGCTGGCAGTAGGAGCGGCTGGCCTGGAGGTCGGGCACCTGATAGACCAGTTCACCGTTCAGGAAAATGGGGACCATCAACTCCCGGGCCTCATAGTCGGTGTAGGTCTTGCGCTTCCAGGTGGCGTCGGGGTCAAAGAGTTCCAGAGGCTGGGTGAAGTCAAACTCCTCGTTGTGCAGGCAGATGAGATCGGCCTCCGCCTTGCCCGTGTCCTTGGAGAAGATACGGTAGATCTTCTTGAAGTGGGGGGTGGTGATCTTGGCGGCATTCTCGCTGATCTTGATCTTGGGAATGATATTGCCGCTCTCATCCTCGATGGCCACCAGCTTATACACCCCACCGAACACCGGCTCAGAGCGGGAGGTGATGAGCCGCTCGCCCACGCCGAAGGAGTCGATACGGGCGCCCTGGCGAACCAGGTCCCGGATGATGTACTCGTCCAGGGCGTTGGAGGCAAAGATCTTGCAGCTGGTGAGACCCGCCTCGTCCAGCATCTCCCGGGCCTTCCGGGACAGGTAGGTGAGGTCCCCGGAGTCCAGGCGGATACCGCACTTGGTGATGCCCATGGGCTCCAGCACCTCTTTGAAGGCACGGATGGCATTGGGCACGCCGGATTTCAGCACGTTATAGGTGTCCACCAGCAGGATGGCGTTTTCCGGATAGAGCTGGCAGTAGGTCTTGAATGCGGTGTACTCGTCGGAGAACATCTGCACCCAGGAGTGGGCCATGGTGCCGGTGGCAGGGGAGCCGTAGTGCTGGTCGGCCATGGTGCAGGCGGTGGCGGAGCAGCCGGCAATGTAGCTGGCCCGGGCGCCCAGCAGAGCGCCGTCGGGGCCGTGGGCCCGGCGGGAGCCAAATTCCGCCACCGGGCGGCCCTCGGCGGCCCGGACGATGCGGTTGGACTTGGTGGCGATGAGGCACTGGTGGTTGAGGCACAGCAGGACAAAGGTCTCAATAAACTGGGCCTGGATGGCGGGGGCCCGCACGGTGAGGATGGGCTCGCCGGGGAAGATGGGGGTGCCCTCGGGCACGGCCCAGATGTCGCCGGTAAAGCGGAAGGTACGCAGATAATCTAAAAACTCCGGGGCAAAGCAGCCCTTGGACTGGAGGTAAGCGATGTCCTCCTCGTCAAAGCACAGGTTCTGGATGTACTCCACCACCTGGGCCAGGCCCGCCGCGATGGCGAAGCCTCCCTTGTCGGGGACGGAGCGGTAAAACACGTCAAAGTAACAGATCCGGTCGGCCAGTCCGGTCTGGAAATAGCCGTTGCCCATGGTCAGCTCGTAGAAGTCGCAGAGCATGGTCAGGTTTGTTTTTGCTTTCATGGCTGGGGCAGCCTCCTCACATGGGGGTGACAAGACACCCCGAATTGCCTTTATTATACCCGCTCCCCTGGGGAAAGGCAAGGACAAGCGGGGTATTCCGTAAAAAAATTGTTAAAATCCAGGAGAATTTCGAAAAGGGCATGTAATTTTGTTCTGGCTGGCAATACTAAATGGAACAAAGGAGCAAAAAAGGAGGCGTTTGGTATGGATGTGCCCAGCCGTACTCTGGAAAATCTGGCCCGGGGGCTGGCGGAGAAAAATCTGGCCCGCAGCCGGTATATGCTGGCGGCGGGAGCGGCCCACCGGGATGGGCTGGCGGTGGTGGAGCTGCTGTTTGTGCGCACGGCGGAGCAGGAGCGGGTCCATGGACGGCAGTTTGCCCGGCTGAGCCAGGAGCTGGGGGGCGAACATGTGCGGGCCGAGGGGGCCTATCCCCTGGAGATGGAGCAGGATACCGTGCAGTGGCTGCGCCGGGCCAAAGAGGAGGAGGACCGGGAGGCAGGAGAGTGGCGGGAGTTTGCCCGTCAGGCCCGAGAGGACGGAGTACCTCAGGCCGCAGACCTATTTGAGCGGGTAGCCCAGGTGGACGAGACCCACGGGGACCGGTTTGCCAGGTGGGCGGGGCGGCTGGAGGATGGGGAGCTGTTTGCTCGGCCTCTCCCCTGCCTGTGGCGGTGCATCGTCTGCGGTCACACCCAGTATGAGGAGGGGGCGCCGGAGCGTTGCCCGCTGTGTCTGGGACCGCAGAGCCAGTTTCTGGCACTGGAGGGGGAGGACTGGTTTTAAAGAATTGACTAACCACACCTTAAGGTATCCTTTATACTTTTTTCATTGCCCTGGTCCGGGCAACTATGGTATACTGATTCTATCTGGACAGGGCAGCCTGTCCGGTCTGATGATAAAGAAAAGGCGGGATACAAGTTGGAGCGTACCTTTGACGCGCTGGTGGTCGGCGCGGGTTATGCCGGGGCAGTGTGCGCCCGGCAGTTGGCAGAGCAGGGCGGCAAGCGGGTGCTGGTTCTGGAGCGCCGGGACCATATCAGCGGAAACGCCTACGACTGTCTGGACCAGGCCGGCGTGCTCATTCACCAGTACGGCCCCCATATCTTCCACACCAACGACAAGCGGGTCTTTGACTGGCTGTCCCGGTTTACTCCCTGGCGGGACTACCAGCACCGGGTCATCGCCAACATCCCCGACAATGCCGGGGGCCGCATGACCTACCCGGTCCCCTTCAACCTCACCTCCCTGGAGACCGCCTTTGGTCCCAAGGAGGGCAAGCGCCTGGGGGACAAGCTGCTGGCCGAGTACGGCGCGGAGCAGAAGGTGACCATTCTCGAGCTGCGGCAGAACGCTGACCCCGAGATCGCCGCTCTGGCCGACTATGTGTACGAGCACGTGTTTGTCCACTACACCATGAAGCAGTGGGGACAAAAGCCGGAGGAGATCGACCCCAACACCACCGCCCGGGTGCCGGTGTTCCTCTCCCGGGATGACCGCTACTTCCAGGACGCCTTCCAGGGCATGCCTCAGGAGGGTTACACCCCCATGTTTGAGCGGATGCTGGACCATCCCAACATCACCGTGGAGCTGGGCTGCGACGCCCTGAAGCGGCTGGATGTGAGCGGGGAGCAGATCAAGGTGGACGGCGAAGTCTTTGACGGCCCTGTCATCTACACCGGCCAGGCCGACGAGCTCTTTGGCTTCCAGTTTGGCCCCCTCCCCTACCGCACCCTGGACTTCCGCTTCGAGACCCTTCCCCAGGACGACTTCCAGGGCTACGGCACGGTGAACTACACCGTGGACGAGGACTATACCCGCATCACCGAGTTTAAGCACCTCACCGGCCAGAAGGTGCCCGGGAAGACCACCATCGTGAAGGAGTACTCCCGCGCCTATACCGGAGCGCCGGGAGAGATCCCCTACTACGCCATCATTAACCCGGACAACAATGCCCGGTACGGCCAGTACAAGGCGCTGGCAGAGAAGTTCAGCAACCTCCACCTGCTGGGCCGCCTGGCGGAGTACAAGTACTACAATATGGACGCTATCGCCGGCCGGGCGCTGGACCTGGCTGAAGAGCTGCTGAAGTGATTGCGGCGTGAGCCGCCGGGGCACGGGAGACCCGTGCCCCCTCCGACGAGAGGAGATAATTACATATGGATAAGCTGATTACCTTTGCCGTCCCCTGTTATAACTCCGCTGCCTATATGGAGCACTGCGTGGAGACCCTGCTCCAGGGCGGCGACGATATCGAGATCATCCTGGTGGACGACGGCTCCACCAAGGACGACACCCCCGCCATCTGCGACCGCTACCAGGAGCAGTACCCCGACATTGTCCGGGCCATCCATCAGCCCAACGGCGGCCACGGTGAGGGCGTCAACCAGGGCATTCGCAACGCCCGGGGCATCTACTACAAGGTGGTGGACTCCGACGACTGGGTGGACGTGCCCTCCCTGCACAAGGCGCTGGATAAGCTGCGCCAGTTCGTCCGGGACAACAAGCTGGTGGACATGATGATCTGCAACTATGTCTACGAGCACGCCGAGACCAACACCCAGCGGGTGATGCACTACCGCAACGTATTCCCCCGCAATAAGGTGTTCGGCTGGGACCAGATCGGCCGCTTCCGTCCCTCCCAGTACCTGCTGATGCATTCGGTCATCTACCGCACCCAGCTGCTGCGGGACTGCAACCTGGAGCTGCCCAAGCACACCTTCTATGTGGACAACATCTTTGTCTACCAGCCCCTGCCCTATGTGAAGAACATGTACTACCTGGATGTGGACCTGTACCGTTACTTCATCGGCCGCTCCGACCAGAGCGTCAACGAGAAGGTGATGGTCACCCGGGTGGACCAGCAGCTGCGGGTCACCTACCACATGATCGACTCCCACGACCTGCGCCAGGTCTCTGCGGAGCACAAGAAGCTGGGCCGGTATATGTTCAACTACCTGGCCATGATGATGGCCATTTCCTCCATCTTCCTGGTCATCGACAGTTCCCCCGAGGCTCTGGGCAAGCGCACCCAGCTGTGGGAGTACCTGCGTACCGTGGACTCCGGCATCTACCACAAGATGAAGTACCGCGCTGTGTCCGCCTTTACCGCCTTCCCCGGCTACCAGGGGCGGAAGCTGTCGGTGGGGCTTTATCGTCTGGCTCGGAAGATTTATAAATTTAATTAAGTTTGCTTGTTTTTGCGCTGAATAGAGGCATTTTGTGGGAGTGACGTTCTGCGTCGCTCCCATCTTTTTTGGAGGGTTCCGCCCTGCGGGGCGGGGAGCGAGGAGTGTTCTTTCCAGCGATGGAAAGAACCAAAGATCGCCGGGGGACGGCTCCGATGAGCGCCTACGCGGAGCGGGCGCTCATAGTCACCTTTCCCCCGGTCCCCCTGTTACGGGAGCGGGTCCCTTTGGCCTCTTACTCTCTTCCGGCGGCCTAAATTTTGACCGTGCACCCCTCTCTACTCGGCCCACTGGGGCCTATTGCCATCAAAATTTGCAAGTTTTTGCTCTCTATCGTACACCGCCTGGTGCGTCCCTACCTGTTTGGTGCGGCCGTCATCGATTGCCCGGCTGCCACAGCTTTGCCAGACTAGGTGGTGTGCGTACAGCGCGGATACTTTCAAATTTCTACCTTGTAGGGGCCTGTGCCCCCGAGGCAAGAAGGAAGCAAGGTCTTGTGTTCGGAGCCGCCGGACGCAAGTGCCCATCTTCCAGGAGGGCGTCCTCCGTAGCCGGGGGTCCAGGGGGCAACGCCTATGAACACCGGCGCAAGCCAGGTGTTCATCGAAGGAAGCCCCCTGGTGCCTTTTTGGTTCCTTTTTGGGCAAGCAAAAAGGAACACTCGTCTCTTTGGTGAAAAAATGAACCCCCTTCCCCCTTGACATCAACTCAAAAAACAGATAAGATATTCTGGCAAATAAGGAAAACCGCGTGGAAAAGGAAAAGTACCCGCCTCTGAGACGCACAGAGAGCCGCCGTTTAGGTGCAAGGCGGACGGGAGGAGCCGGGGAACATCACCTTGGAGCAGAGGGCTGAACTTAAGTAGGCCTCTCCGGACGCCCCCGTTACCGGGCAGAACTTGAGTGGCCGGACGTGTTTGTCCGGCAAGAAGAGTGGTACCGCAGAGGATATTGCCTTTGTCTCTTTGTTGAGACAAGGGTTTTTTTGTTTTCTGAGAGGAGTGGCTTTGATGAACTGCCCCAAATGTGGAAACGAAATGTCCCTTGGCTGGATGATTCCGGGGAAAATCTGCCAGCTGGAGTGGGCCCCTGAGCGCGGGCAATTTCCCTTTCCCCGCAAGGGCAGGGTACGGCTCAAACCCACCCCGCCCCCGGATACCCTCTTTGACTTTGTGGAATATCCTGCTTATCTCTGCGCGGCTTGTAAAACCGTAATCTTTGAGTATCAATAAATGGAGGAACACGAGACATGGACTACAATAAGACCATCAATCTCCCCCAGACCGACTTCCCCATGCGGGCCGGTCTGCCCAAGCGGGAGCCCGACATGCTCCAGCGCTGGAACGATATGGACCTGTACAACGAGATGCTGAAGAAGAACGAGGGCAAGCCTCTCTTCTCCCTCCACGACGGCCCTCCGTTCTCCAACGGCAACCTGCATATGGGCCACGCCCTCAACAAGTCCCTGAAGGACTTCATTACCCGTATGTACGCCATGCGGGGCTACTACACCCCCTATATCCCCGGCTGGGATAACCACGGCATGCCCATCGAGAGCGCCATCATCAAGGAGCAGAAGCTCAACCGCAAGCAGATGAGCGTTCCCGAGTTCCGTACCGCCTGCCACAACTACGCCCAGAAGTATATCGACATCCAGATGGAGGGCTTCAAGCGCATCGGCGTGCTGGCCGACTGGGAGCATCCCTACAAGACCATGGACCCCGGCTTTGAGGCCGAGGAGGTCAAGGTGTTCGGGGAGATGTACAAGAAGGGCTATATCTACAAGGGCCTCAAGCCCGTTTACTGGTGCCCCAACGACGAGACCGCCCTGGCCGAGGCCGAGATCGAGTACCAGGACGACCCCTGTACCACCGTGTACGTGAAGTTCCAGATGAAGGACGACCAGGGCAAGCTGGCCGCCTATGACCACAGCAAGCTGTTCTTCGTGATCTGGACCACCACCATCTGGACGCTGCCCGGCAACCTGGCCATCGCCCTCCACCCCGACGAGAGCTACGCCCTGGTGAAGGCTCCCAACGGTGAGACCTATATCATGGCCGAGGCCCTGGTGGAGAAGGTCATGAAGGTGGGCGGCTTTGAGTCCTGGGAGATCGCCGAGACTCACCCCGGCTCCTTCTTCGAGAATATGCTGGCCCAGCACCCCTTCCTGGATAAGACCTCCCGCCTGCTGCTGGCCGACTACGTCACCATGGACTCCGGTACTGGCTGCGTCCACACCGCTCCCGGCTTCGGCGCCGACGACTACCAGACCTGCCGCCGCTACGGCATGGAGATGGTGGTGCCCGTGGACGACCGCGGCCGTCACACCGACTACGCCGGCAAGTACGCCGGCATGAAGACCGAGGAGTCTAATCCCGTCATCCTGGCTGACATGAAGGAGAGCGGCGCTCTCTTTGCCAGCGAGGAGATCGTCCACTCCTACCCCCACTGCTGGCGCTGCAAGAAGCCCATCATCTTCCGCGCCACTCCCCAGTGGTTCTGCTCCGTGGATGCCTTTAAGGACGAGGCCTGCGCCGCCTGTGACGACGTGCGCTGGGTGCCCGGCTGGGGTATTGACCGCATGAAGTCCATGATCCGGGAGCGCGCCGACTGGTGCATCAGCCGTCAGCGCCGCTGGGGTCTGCCCATCCCCGTGTTCTACTGCAAGGACTGCGGCAAGCCCATCTGCACCGACGAGACCATCGCCGCCGTGAGCAAGCTCTTCGGCGAGAAGGGCTCCAACGCCTGGTATGAGATGGAGGCTTCCGACATCCTGCCCGCCGATTTTGCCTGCCCCCACTGCGGCTCCAAGGGCGGCTTCACCAAGGAGGAGGACACCCTGGACGGCTGGTTCGACTCCGGTTCCACCCACTTTGCCTCCATGCAGAAGGACCAGGGCTTCTGGCCTGCCACCATGTACCTGGAGGGCCTCGACCAGTACCGCGGCTGGTTCCAGTCCTCCATGCTCACCGCCGTGGGCGCGCTGGGCAAGGGTGCGCCCTTCAAGGAGTGCCTGACCCACGGCTGGACCGTGGACGGCGAGGGCCGTGCCATGCACAAGTCCCTGGGCAACGGCGTGGACCCCGCTGATATCTTCAAGAAGTACGGCGCCGACCTGCTCCGTCTGTGGGCTGGTTCCGCCGACTACCATGTGGATGTGCGCTGCTCCGACAACATTTTCAAGCAGCTCTCCCAGAACTACCTGAAGTTCCGCAACACCGCCCGGTACTGCCTGGGCAACCTCAACGGCTTTGATCCTGAGAACCTGGTCAAGCCCGAGGAGATGCTGGAGCTGGACAAGTGGGCGGTGACCAAGCTCAATGAGCTGACCCAGAAGTGCTTCGCCGCCTATGATAACTACGAGTTCCATGTGGTGTCCCACGCCATCAACGACTTCTGCGTGGTGGAGCTCAGCTCCTTCTATCTGGACATCATCAAGGACCGCCTCTACTGCGAGGAGAAGGACGGCCTGAAGCGCCGCTCCGCCCAGACCGCTCTGTGGCTCATCCTGGATACCATCACCAAGCTGTTTGCCCCCATCCTGGCCTTCACCTGCGACGAGATCTGGCAGGCTATGCCTCACCGCGCCGACCAGGATGCCCGCAACGTGGTGCTCAATGAGATGAACAAGCCCTTTGCCGACTATGCCCTCTCTGAGGACGAGATGGCCAAGTGGGACAAGATCATCGACGTGCGCACCGCCGTCAACGGCGTGCTGGAGAGCGCCCGGAACGAGAAGAAGATCGGTAAGAGCCTGGAGGCCGCCGTGGAGCTGACCGTTCCTGCCGAGGACGCCTTCCTGGCCGAGATGGACGAGGAGTATCTGGCTGACCTGTTCATCGTTTCCCAGGTGAACGTCACCGTGGGCGAGGCCCTGGCTGTTCAGGTCTCCGAGGCCAAGGGCGAGAAGTGTGAGCGCTGCTGGAAGCACCACATCAAGGTGGGCTCCGACGCGAATCACCCCACCCTGTGCCCCCGCTGCGCCGCTGTGGTGGCCGCCGAGAACCTGTAAGATTCTTCCCCATAAAACCCCAAAGCGGGCTGCCGATGGCAGCCCGCTTTTTTAAAAGTTTTCCACATTTTCTGGTGTTTTTGTGGAAAGTAAAGTACAATAGAGAAAAACGGAAGGAAATGAGGTGCCGTGATGACCGATGTAATCGTGGTGGGAGGCGGCCCGGCCGGACTTACCGCCGGACTGTATCTGGCCCGGGCGGGGCGCAGCGTGCTGGTGCTGGAGGAGAGCACCCCCGGTGGACAGATCAATTTCTCTCCCCTTGTGGAAAACTATCCCGGTCTGCCCCGGGTGGCGGGCAGTGAACTGGGTGACACGCTGGCTCAGCAGGCCCAGGATCTGGGCGCTCAGCTGGAGTATGAGAGCGTCACCGCTGTGACGCCCCTGGAGGACGGCTTCCAGGTGGACACCGACTGCGGCAGCCATACCTGCAAGGGACTCATTCTGGCCACCGGTGTGCGCCACCGTCCCCTGGGTCTTCCCGGTGAGGAGGATTTGGTAGGTCAGGGCATCTCCTACTGCGCCGTGTGCGACGGACCCTTCTGCAAGGGAAAGCCGGTGGCGGTGGTAGGTGGCGGCGACACCGCCCTCCAGGACGCCCTGTTTTTGGCCCAGTTGTGTCCTCAGGTGACCCTCATTCACCGCCGGGACCAGTTCCGGGGCGCCCAGCGGCTGGTGGATCAGGTTCTCACCTGCCCCAACATTCAGTGCCTCATGGACAGCACGGTGGAGGCACTGGATCAGGCGGACGGCCAGCTCACCGGCATCCAAGTGAAGAACAAGGCCACCGGGGAGACCACGGCACTGGCGGTGGACAACCTGTTTGTGGCGGTGGGGCAGCAGCCCCAGAATGAGCTTTTTGCCGACCTAGTGGAGCTGGACGAGGCGGGGTATATCTGCTCTTCCGACTGCCGCACCAGCCGACCCGGGGTGTGTGCCGCCGGGGACTGCCGTACAAAATCGGTGCGGCAGCTGACTACTGCCGTCAGCGACGGCACGGTAGCCGCCCTGCTTTTCTTGGAAGAAACATAATCTATAAAGGGAAAATGTGCCTTTCTGAGCGATCAGAAAGGCACGAAAGAATCGCCGGGGGACGCCTTCGATGAGCGCCTACGCGTAGCGGGCGCTCATAGGCGGCTTTCCCCCGGTCCCCCTGTTGCGGGGGCGGGTCACTTTGGGCTTTTGGTAGCTTCCGGCGGCCTAAGCTTTGACCGTGCGCCTTTCTCCTCTCGGTCCACTGGGGCCTGCTGCCATCGAAATTTGCAAGATTATCCGTCTATTTCACACCGCCTTCTGCCTCCCTTCCTGTTGAGTGCGGTGGTGGACAACGCCCATAAAAACAAAAAGGTAGGAGCGACGCAGAACGTCACTCCTACCTTTCATTTTGTTACGGGCGCAGAGGCGAAGCGAAGCTTCGCAGGAAGTTCTTTGCTAAGCTTTCTTTCAAGAAAGCGTGATGACTTCGCCGGAGAGAACTTCCCGGCCATCTACGACCAGCTCGCCGTCCCGGTAGTCCACGGTCAGGCGCTGACCGCTCTCCACCTGATCGGCAATAATCTTCCGGCTGATGAGGGTCTCCACGGTGTGCTGGAGGTACCGGCGCAGAGGACGGGCACCATAGATGGGATCGTAGGCGCTGTCGATGATGAAGTCCTTGGCGGCGGGGGTGAGCTCCACCGTGAGCTGCTTGTCGCTGAGGCGGCGGTTCAGGTCGGCCACCATCAGGTCGATGATGTGGGTCACATTCTCCTTGGTCAGAGGCTTGTAGAAGACGATTTCGTCCAGACGATTGAGGAACTCAGGCCGGAAAGAGCGCTTCAGAAGCTCATTCACCTGATCCCGGGCCTCCTGGGAAATCTCACCGTCCGCACCGATGCCGTCCAGCAGGAACTGGCTGCCCAGGTTGGAGGTCAGAATGATAATCGTGTTCTTAAAGTCCACGGTACGGCCCTGGCTGTCGGTGATCCGGCCGTCGTCCAGCACCTGGAGCAGGATGTTGAACACATCGGGGTGGGCCTTCTCCACCTCATCAAAGAGGATGACGGAGTAAGGCTTCCGGCGTACCGCCTCGGTGAGCTGGCCGCCCTCCTCATAGCCCACATATCCCGGAGGTGCACCGATCAGACGAGAGACGGAGAACTTCTCCATGTACTCGGACATGTCGATACGCACCAGGTTCTTCTCGCTATCGAACAGAGCCTCGGCCAGGGTCTTGGCCAGCTCGGTCTTGCCGACGCCGGTGGGACCCAGGAACAGGAAGGAGCCGATGGGCTTGTTGGGGTCGGCGATGCCGGCGCGGCTTCTCAAAATGGCCTCGGACACCAGGCGCACCGCCTCGTCCTGACCCACCACACGCTGGTGGAGGATGTCCTCCAGGTGCAGCAGCTTCTCCCGCTCGCCCTCCATCAGGCGGGCCACGGGGATGCCGGTCCAACGCTCGATGATGCGGGCGATCTCCTCCTCGGTGACCTTGTCCCGCAGCAGAGAGCGCTGCTTGCCCTCGTTGGCAATCTGCTCCTCCGCCTCCAGGGCCTTTTTCAGCTCGGGGATCTTGCCGTACTGGAGCTCGGCGGCCTTATTGAGGTCGTACTCCCGCTGGGCCTTCTCCAACTGGGCGTTGGCGGCCTCCAACTCCTCGCGGAGCTTCTGGACCTTGCCGATGGCGTTCTTCTCGTTGTCCCACTGGGCCTTCTTGGTGTTGAACTCCTCCCGCATGTCGGAGAGTTCCTTCTGGATCTCCGCCAGATGCTCCTGGGAGATCTTGTCGGTCTCCTTCTTCAGGGCGGCCTCCTCGATCTCATGCTGGATGATCTTGCGCTGGATGATATCCAGCTCGGTGGGCATGGAGTCCATCTCGGTGCGGATCATGGCGCAGGCCTCATCCACCAGGTCGATGGCCTTGTCGGGGAGGAACCGGTCGGTGATATAACGGTTACTGAGGGTAGCGGCGGCAATGATGGCGCCGTCGGTGATCTTTACGCCGTGGTAGACCTCGTAGCGCTCTTTCAGGCCACGGAGAATGGCAATGGCATCCTCCACACTGGGCTCATTGACCATAACGGGCTGGAACCGGCGCTCCAGAGCGGCGTCCTTCTCAATATACTGGCGGTACTCGTTGAGGGTGGTGGCACCGATGCAGTGCAGCTCGCCGCGGGCCAGCATGGGCTTGAGCAGGTTGCCTGCGTCCATGGAGCCCTCAGTCTTGCCGGCACCCACAATGGTGTGCAGCTCGTCGATGAAGAGAATGATGCGGCCCTCGCTCTTCTTCACCTCGTTAAGGACGGCCTTCAGACGCTCCTCAAATTCGCCCCGGTACTTGGCGCCTGCAATCAGGGAGCCCATGTCCAGGGAGAAGATGGTCTTGTCCTTCAGGCTGGTGGGCACGTCGCCCTTGACGATCCGCTGGGCCAGGCCCTCGGCAATGGCGGTCTTGCCGACGCCAGGCTCGCCGATCAAAACAGGGTTGTTTTTGGATTTCCGGCTCAGAATCCGGATGACGTTACGAATTTCATCGTCACGGCCGATGACAGGGTCCAGCTTGTTCTGACGGGCACGGTCCACCAGGTCGGTGCCGTACTTTTTCAGGGCGTCATAGGTCTCCTCCGGGTTGTCCGAGGTGACACGCTGGTTGCCGCGGACACTGGCCAGGGCCTGCATGACCTTCTCTTTGGTCACGTTATAGGTGCGGAACAGCTCCTTCAAGTTGGAGTTAGGCCGCTCCATCAGACCGAGGAGCAGATGCTCCACGGAGATATACTCGTCCTTCATGGCGGAGGCCTGCTCCTGGGCGGCGGTGAGGGCGCGGTCCACGTCCTGGGCCACGTACACCTTGTCGGCCTCCCGGCTGCCGCCGGACACCTTGGGCAGCTTGGTCACCAGGTCGGCGGCGGCCGCCTGGAAGCTGGGCACCGTCATACCCATGGCGGTGAGCAGCTGGGGAATAAAGCCCTGCTCGTCGCTGACCAGAGCCAACAGCAGGTGCTCCTGCTCGATCTGCTGGTTGCCGTGGGCCTGGGCGATGTCCTGAGCCCCCTGGATGGCGGCCAGAGACTTCTGGGTAAACTGATTCATATTCATAGTAAGAAACCCTCCTTTTCATGGGGTTTGATGTTTTGGAAAATTGGCACTCTTATAAACTAAGTGCTAAGTGAATGATAGACCAAGTTTTTGAAAAATGCAAGAGAAAGTTTGAAAAAAGGGCGGGTAATTTACCCGCCCTTTCAGAGAGTCGCTGTTACTCGATGGCGATCTTCCGGCTCTGGGGCTCGGGCTCACCCTGCTTGGGCAGAGTCAGCTTCAGCACGCCGTTTTCATAGCTGGCGCTGATGGCGTCTTCCTGAATGCCGGAGACATTGAAGGAACGGGTGAAGCTGCCCACACGGCGCTCCCGGCAGACATACTTGCCGTTCTCATCCTTGTTCTCCGAGGTCTCATCGTGCTTGGCGGTGATGGTCAGCAGGCCATCCTGCAGGTGCAGGTCAATGTCCTCCTTCCGGAAGCCGGGCAGGTCGGCCTCCAGCAGGAAGTGGTCGCCCTCATCCTTAATGTCGGTACGGAAGGCGGGCATCTGGCTGCGGTCCACGGGGAAGAAGCTGCGCTCAAAATCATCAAACAGGCTGTTCAAACTATTATTGGTGTAACGTCCAAGGGGAAGCAAACTATACATAACTCAAAACTCCTTTCGGGCCGGGTTTCTGCGGCACCTCGCCGTTCCCTGGGCCCTTCTTAACTTTGGCTTTAGTATAGCTCCGGATTATTAACAATTCTCGCAAACTTTATGTCTAAATTGTAAATTCTAGCACTCTCAAATATAGAGTGCTAATTTCATTTTCTCCATTCTCCTCTCTTCTTGCCGGAAGAATGAAAGAATGTTATACTTAATTTTGTCGATTCTATTCCGGGAGGGATTTGTTTGAAGGTACTTATTTTTGGTTCTCAGGCCCGTTACCAGGCCTATCAGCCGGATTTTGTGGCCCAGCTGCCCGTGGAGCCGGTGTTCTGCCCCATTGACCAGCCTCTGCACGAGGCCGCTGCCCGGCACCCCGACGCCCAGGCTCTGTTTGTGGACGCCATCACTCCGGTGGACCGGGCCATGATGGAGCTGCTGCCCCAGCTGAAGCTCATCCACTCCGAGGGCGTAGCCTTTAACCGCATTGATCTGGAGGCCGCCCGGGAACGTGGTATTTTCGTGTGCAACAACAAGGGCTGCAACGCTGCCTCCGTGGCCGAACACACGGTCATGCTCATGCTTATGGCCCTGCGCCACGGCATCACCGGCCACAACGCCGTCAAAGCCGGACAGCAAATTACCATGAAGGAGGCCGTGATGGCCTCCGACTCCCCGGAGCTCGGTCTGTGCACCGTAGGTCTTGTTGGCTTTGGCGACATCGCCCAGGCCACCGCCCGCCGCCTCCGGCCCTTCGGCTGCCCCCTCTACTACTACACCCCCCACCGCCGTCCGGAGGATGTGGAGCAGGACTTCGGCGTTACCTACCTGCCTCTGGAGGAGCTGGCCGCCCGGTGCGACATTCTCTCCCTCCACTGCGCAGTGACCGATGAGACCCGGGAGATGGTCAATGCAGACCTCCTC
>ENA-UEYL01000589-UEYL01000589.1-human-gut-metagenome-genome-assembly--contig:-NODE-589-length-36199-cov-6.725652_pt1 | contig 36199 bp, 26 predicted proteins | sample MGYA00242941_ERZ507946 | MGnify/ENA primary metagenome ERZ507946 (study PRJEB26167, sample SAMN06115482) | human gut metagenome | host: Homo sapiens | place: China:Guizhou | collected 2015-03-11...
GGACCGCGTTTTTGTCGGTATTCATCTTATCGCACCTCCTGTTCGTGGTGTTTGGGCTTCTTTTCGGGATTGCGCGGCGGCACAGGGCGTTTCAGCCCTTCCAGCACCGAGGGGCGGCTGCCTTTGGCAAGCACCGCTTCCGGCGCAGGGCGGCCCCGGCCGTCCATGTTCAGCAGTACGTCCAGCTCGGCCAGCCGGGCGGATTTGTCCCGCAGTTCCTGTTCCTGGGGGAAGGGCTTGCCCACCTCCGCCTTGGCGGCGGCCTGCTGCTGGTAGAGATTGTCCAGTTGGTTCTGCACCGCCTCCAGCCGCTGGGGCATCTGACTGAGCGCATTGTCGATACGGGTGAGGTTGCCGCGGGGGTCGGTGCCCAGGGCCGCCCGATGGGTCATCTGGCCTTTCAGCAGGAGCGTATATTCCTGTTTCCAAGCGTCAAACGACACCGACATAGCGAAGCCCCGGTAACTGCCCACCGGCACCGGGTCGGCCCCTTTAACCTCCTTGCAGGCGTCCAGCAGCGCGGCACCGGCGTTTTCTTTGTCGGTGAGAGTGTCGCCCCGTACCTCCATCCCGGCAAAGCCGTCCTCCGGGTGGGGGTGTTCCGCCAGCGTTTTCATATCCGCTTCCAGACCAGCGATGAAGCCCTTGTTTTTCTCGATCTCCTCCGGGAAAGTTTTGAGCAGCTGGTCCTCCAGCCGGTACTGTTTGCTCTGGTGGTCGGCCTTCAGCAGCTTCAGCCGGGACACGTCCACATCCAGGTCCATGCGCTCCTTGATACGCGGGTCCCCGGCGCACAGCGCCTTGATCTCGGCAAAGGAAAGCGCCGTTTCGTCCACATCGTCGCAGGAGCGCACCGGGCTTTTACTGGTCATGATCTGGCTGATGAATTTCTGCTTGTTCTCCACCGTCTGCCAGAGGTAGGCGTCAAATGTCCCTTCGGTGACGTAGCGGAACACATGGACAGTCTCATTTTTGTTGCCCTGTCGTTCAATTCTGCCTTTCCGCTGGGCCAGGTCGCCGGGCCGCCAGGGGCAGTCCAGGTCATGGAGCGCCACCAGGCGGTCCTGCACATTGGTCCCGGCCCCCATCTTTTGGGTGCTGCCCAGCAGGACGCGCACCTGGCCGGTGCGAACCTTAGAGAACAGCTCCTTTTTGCGCACCTCGGTGTTGGCCTCGTGGATAAAGGCGATCTGTTCGGCGGGCACGCCTTTGGCGATGAGCTTCTGTCGGATGTCCTCATACACCGTAAAAGCCGGTTCCGGCTCCGGCAGCGGCACCGCGTCCTCCAAAGCGTGGAGGGTCGGGTTGTCCAGGGCTTTTGCCACCTTTTTGGCGGGCTTGGCCTGGGGCGTGGAGATGTCGCAGAACACCAGCTGGGTCAGCTTATCAGCCTGCCCGTCCCGCCAGATCTGCATGATATTGTCCACGCACTGGTTGACCTTGGTGCCCGGTTCGTCCGGCAGCATCTGGTTGATGATCCGCTGGTCCAGTCCCAGCTTTCGCCCGTCGCTGGTGATTTTGAGCATATTGTCCACCGAAGGGTCCACGATGCCCCGGTGTACTTCGGACGCCCGTTCGGAGAGGGCCTTTACCATCTCTTTCTGGATTTCGGTGGGCTGGGCCACGATGTTGTGGTACTCCACCTGCGGGGTGGGCAGGTGCAGCTGGTCGGCGGTTTTGATGTCGGCCACCTCTTTGAACAGGTTCATCAGCTCCGGCAGGTTAAAAAACTTGGAGAAGCGAGTCCGCGCCCGGTAGCCGGTCCCTTCCGGGGCCAGCTCCAGCGCCGTCACCGTCTCGCCAAACCGGGACGCCCAGCAGTCAAAGTGCGCCATGCCCAGCTCTTGCAGCCGGTCATACTGGAGATACCGCTGCATGGTGTAAAGCTCGGTCATACTGTTGGAAACCGGCGTGCCGGTGGCAAAGATAACGCCCCGGCTGCCGGTGATCTCGTCCATGTAGCGGCACTTGGCGAACATATCCGAAGATTTCTGCGCGTCCGTCGTGGAGAGACCCGCCACATTGCGCATCTTGGTATATAAAAACAGGTTCTTGTAGTTGTGGGCCTCGTCCACGAACAGCCGGTCTACGCCCAGCTGTTCAAAGGTCACCACATCGTCCTTGCGGCCTTCCGCTTGCAGCTTTTCCAGCCGTGCCTCCAAAGATTTTTTCGTGCGCTCCAGCTGCTTGACCGTGAAGCGTTCCCCGCCGCTGGCCTCCACCTCGGCAATGCCGTTTACGATCTCGTCGATCTGCTCATGCAGCAGCCGCTCCTGGCGCTCCACGCTGATGGGGATTTTCTCGAACTGAGAGTGGCCCATGATGATGGCGTCGTAGTCGCCGGTGGCGATGCGGGCACAGAACTTCTTGCGGTTGTGCTTTTCAAAGTCTTTTTTGGTCGTGACCAGGATATTGGCGGACGGGTACAGCCGCAGAAATTCACTGGCCCACTGCTCGGTCAGGTGGTTTGGGACCACGAATAAGCTCTTTTGGCACAGCCCCAGACGTTTGGCCTCCATTGCAGCCCCCACCATTTCAAAGGTCTTGCCCGCGCCCACTTCATGGGCCAACAGCGTGTTGCCGCCGTACAGCACATGGGCAATGGCGTTTTTCTGGTGTTCCCGCAGGGTGATGGCCGGGTTCATACCGCCAAAGACAATGTGGCTGCCGTCATATTCGCGGGGCCGGGTACTGTTCATTTCCTCGTTGTACTGGCGCACCAGCGCCTGCCGCCGCTCCGGGTCGCGCCAAATCCAGTCCTTGAACGCCTCCCGGATGGCCTGCTGCTTTTGGGCGGCCAGGGTGGTCTCCTTGGCGTTCAGCACCCGGCGCTCCTTGCCGTCCGCATCCTCCACGGTGTCGTAGATACGCACGTCCCGCAGGTTGAGGGAATCTTCCAGGATTTTATAGGCGTTGGCGCGGCCGGTCCCGTAGGTGGTATAAGCCGCCACATCTCTCTGTCCCACAGCGTTTTTGCCGGAGATCTGCCATTCCGCCGTAAAGGGGGTGTAGTGGACTTCAATGCTGCGCTGGAGGTAAAAGGGCGTGTCGAAGGTTTCATACATGAATTGCTGAATGTACTCTTTGTCGATCCAGGTCGCCCCCAGCCGCACCTCGATCTCCGAAGCGTCCAGATCCTTGGGCTGGGCGGCGGTCAGGGCCTCCACGTTGATGGCAAAGGCCGGGTCCTGCTCCGCCGCCCGTTGGGCCTGGCGCAGCTTCCGGCGCACGTTGCCGGAGAGGTATTCATCGGCGGTCACATAATGGGGCGTCCCGTCCGGCCCGGTCTGGCCGGGCACACGGAAGATGACACCGCGCAGCTCGTCCGCCAGTTCCTCGCCGGTTTTGCCGGTGAGCTGTTCCATGTAGGCCATGTCCACGCAGGCTTTCTCCGAGATGGAGACCGCCAGCGCCTCGCTGGCCGTGTCCACGGTGGTGACGGCCTCGTGAGGGCGTATCGTGCGCTTGGTGAACATATCCGCCTTGCGTTCCAGCCTGCCGTCCTCGTCCAGCACTTCCAGCGCACAGAGCAGGTAATAGCTGCTGTCATCGGCAAAGGCCAGCCGGTTCGCACGGTCGTTGACGAGGCCATATTTAGCGGAGAAATCGTCATAGCGGCGGTTCAGTTCGGCCATCTGCGCCTGGATGTCGGCCTCCGGCGCGGCGGCGTTCATCTCCAGGTTGATGAGCTGCTGCACACAGTCCCGCAGCCCCACCAGCCCTTTGACGCGGGCTTCGGCGGTGGCGTTCAGGTCAGGGCGCACCATACGGCTGTTTTCCCGGAAGTACACTGCGCCGTCCACCACCGTGTAGGAATAGTTTTTCACATCCGGGTCTGCCGGGAGGGAGGTGTCGATGTCCTCGCCTTCGCCCAGCTCCGGCAGTGCGGCTTCCTGGTAGGTCCCGTGAATGTGCTGTACGGCGTCGTGCAGCTGGTCGGCCAGCTCCAGCCCCTCGATGGGGACCACGGTGTAATCCTGCTTGCCGTATTGGGTGCTTTCGGCGGTGGGCCGCCCCAGCACCATCTCCGGGTGGTCGAGAAAATACTGGTTGACCGTGAAGCCTTCCTCGGTCCGGCCGGTCTGCGTCCAGTCAGGGGCGATGTCCAAAGGTCGGTCCCGCTTTTGCAGGAACAGAATATCCGAAACGACCTCAGTTCCGGCATTGGCCTTGAACGCATTGTTGGGCAGACGGATGGCCCCCAGCAGCTCGGCGCGCTGAGCAAGATACCGGCGCACGGTGGAATCCTTGGCGTCCATCGTATAGCGGCTGGTGACAAAAGCCACCACGCCGCCCGGCCGCACCTGATCCAGCGTCTTGGCGAAAAAGTAGTTGTGGATGTTGAAGCCCAGCTTGTTGTAGGCTTTGTCGTTCACCTGGTACTGGCCAAAGGGCACGTTGCCGATGGCAAGGTCATAGAAGTCCCGTCGGTCGGTGGTCTCAAATCCCGCCACGGTGATGTCGGCTTTGGGGTAAAGCTGCCTGGCAATACGCCCGGAAATGCTGTCCAGCTCCACGCCGTACAGACGGCTCCCGGCCATGCTCTCCGGCAGCATCCCGAAGAAGTTGCCCACGCCGCAGGACGGCTCCAGAATGTTGCCGGTGCGGAAGCCCATCTGTTCTACCGCGTCGTAGATAGCGCGGATGACGGTGGGGCTGGTGTAGTGGGCGTTCAGGGTGGAGGCACGCGCCGCAGAGTATTCCTCCGGGGTCAGCAGCTCTTTCAGTTCGGAATACTCGGCGGTCCAGGCGGGCTTGTCCGGGTCAAAGGCATCCGCCAGCCCGCCCCAGCCCACATAGTGGGAAAGTACCTTCTGCTGTTCCGTCGTGGCCTGGCCGGTGGTTTCCTCCAGGTATTTCAGCAGTTTGATCGCCGCCACATTGGCCTGGTACTTGGCCTTGGGGCCGCCCTCGCCCAAATGATCGTCGGTAATATGGAAGTTCTCGGCGTTACGGCGCAGGTTATCCCGGTACTCCTGATAGGCCGCCTGCTCGGCTGCCCTCTGGTCAGGGAAGGTCTGCCACTCGCCGTTGACCGGGATGGCAACTGGGTGTTCCGGCTTCTCGCCCGGCTCTGCGTCCGGGGCGGGTGTCGGTTCCGGCGGCGTAGGTTCCGGCCGGTCAACGTGCAGCCGTTCCACCACTATGTCATAGGGCAGATGGTTCTGTTCGCCGGGATAGACGGCCATAGGTTCGGAATGGAACGCCGGTGTCTCGGCGGCGGGTTCCTCGACGGTCTTGGCAGCTTCGGCAGGTTCCTCAACGGTGGCAGCAGCCTCAACCGCCGGTTCGGCCTGCTCCTGCCCAAAGCCATCCAGCTGGCGGGCATACAGCCCGCGCAGCAGGGGTGCGACCTCATCCCAGCGAAAATACAGCATGGCCAGTCGCTTTTCATCCGCGTCCAGCACTTCCAGTTCGATGCCTTCGGACGTGGTGCGGTAGTCGGCGGTGTCGCCGGTCTCCAGCTCCATCGTCTCGATGATGCCGGGGAAGGCCCGGCCCAGCCATTGGGCAATTTCACTGTTTGTATTGCCGGTGCGCAGCAGCCCGGCCAGCTCCGCCTTGTCCGGCGCGCCGATCAGGCCGTGGGCCAGCACATCCCGCAGGTCCTGGTCTGCCGTGTCGGGGTTTACAGGCAAAAATTCGTTGATGGCTTCGTTGCGGGTGTCCGCAAGCAGCAGCGTCTCGAACCGCTCCCGGCTCTCGGCCCGGTAGATGGGGTACGCCATATTGGAGGGCAGCAGCTGCACCGTGTCCTCCCGCAACTCGGTGATCTGGTACTCCTGATTTTCCAGATAAACCGTATCGCCCACATGGTAAGGGGGTGTTGCAGGGTCATAGGCGGTGGGGGCCTCTGTTTCCGGGATAGCCTGCCGGATGGCTTCATATTCCTCATCCGATACGGTAATATCCATCTCATGGGTAGGTTCGCCGCTGCCGATGGTGAGGGTGTCGCCCTCGCGGGTGATGGGCTGGCCGGACAGGTCGAGCCGGGCCACCTGCGCCTGGGCGGCCTCATCCGGGTAGTTGCCGATAATACGGAGGTAGGTCCGCTGCTCCAGATCGTAGACCGCCGCGCCATCGTAGGCAAAACCGTCCGGCTCCATTGTACCGTCCACATAGCCCTGGGCCACCTTCTCGGCTTCCTCCAGCGTGGGGTATTCCAGGCGTTCGTCAAAACCGTTCTCGAAATGGTGGTAGACCACTACCTGATACCGGCGGGCGTCCTGCTCCTTCCGATCCGGCTGGCGCTCCTGGTCCGTCAGGAATTTATCCTCTTGGATAAGCTGCGCGATCCGGCGTTGTACCTTGGGCCAGGGCAGCATCGTTCCATTGGGGCTTTCCGGGCGTACCGCAAACGGGGTTTTGCCGTTGCCGCCGTCAAACTCATGGGCCAGCCATGCGGCGGTATCTTTTTCCCGCGCATGGTCTTTCATGTAGCGGACAACGGCGTGCTTGCTTTCGATCTTGCCGTTCCATTCCTGGATGGCGGCGTCGATCTCCGCCTGGGTCAGCGCCCGGCGCATAGGTTCCACCTGCGCAGCGGGTTTGGGCATAGAAAAAGCAGAGGGCGTTTTCACACTCTCTGCTTCGTCGATATTCTGGATTTGTTCTGCTTCGGAGAGGAACAGGTTTAAGGTCAGCTGTTGATAAGTTCCGTCAGCAGAATCTCCTCCGCTTGGGCCTTGCAGGTGTTCATCAGGCCCACCCACTGCATCGGGTCGCTTGCTTTCAGCGCCTCCGTCGCGCCCGCTGCCTCCGCCAGCCGGGGCATTATCTGCTCCAGACGGCTGTTCGCCGTCTCGTCGATCTCCAGCAGGTGCGGGTACAGCTTCTCGGTCATCAGCAGCCGGTTGTAGAGGATGGGCCGGTGCTGCTTCAGGTACGCCTTGCGCATCCTGCCGTACTTGCCCAGGGGCTTCTCCGGCTGTTCGGACAGCTTCAGGTCGGGGATCAGGTAATCGCCGTTCCTCGTGTAAGTCAGGTTGTTCTCCATGTGTGGCACTCCTTTCCGCGCTCTTGGTGCGCTCGTAGTTCTGGATGGTGACGCCGATCTGCCGCAGCACCTGCTGGTTTGCCTGGCTGACCGCTGTGCCCAGCGCCCCGATGGTAGCCGGGGTGTTGAAGTCGAAGATCGGCATGAAGTCCTCATGGCTGAAATATTGCTCCGGCTCCAGCCCGCAGCGGGACATCAGGGCGTAGGTGATGCTGACCGTGGCGGCGGATTTGAACTGGACTTCGATGTTGTACTCATCGTACTCCTCCAAAAAGGAACCGTCAACGATAGGGAGAATATCCCGCCGGTGGTCAGCCCAGTATTCCTCCGCCAGCTTGGCGGCCACATCGGCCAGCTGCTGGGCCAGATCGTTACCACCCACATCGTAGTTGCGTTCCAGCATCGCCATGACCGGTGCGGTGTGTTCCTCGTTCAGCGTCCACAGCCAGGGGGTGCGGGAATGTTCGCGGGTGCCGGTGTCGGAAATATCAAACACATACCGCAGCCGGGGCCGGTCGCCGGAATCGTCCACCAGCGCGATGCCCTTGGAGCCGCGCCGGACGTAGCGGCCCATGCGGTTGTTCCACAGGTCGTACTCGGCGCAGGCGGTGGCGTCCGGGCGCTGGGCGTAAATCATCATCTGTTCATGGAACGGGTATTTGTAGAGCCGGGCGGCGGTAGTGAGAAAGCCCGCCCACTCCTGCCAGCTGCCGGTAAGCTGCCGCGCCACCTGGTCGGCCATCTGCGCATATTGTTCTGCTTTGGTTGGCATGGGGTTCTGTCCTCCTTCCTGGTCTTATATAAAAGCTGGGCGGCACGGTGGCCGCCCGGCGGGTCAAAACATAGTGTTATTCGTCAAAATCCGGGTACAGTTCCAGCCCGTCAAACTCGGCGTCGGTCATGGCGCGCAGCTTGGCGAGGGTGCTGTCGGTCAGGGCCAGCAGCTCGGTCTCGTCCGGCTCCAAATGGCCGCGCATCTCGGTCAGGGCCTCGATGGCCCCCTGGCGGGTGCCGGGGTTGTAGATACACAGCAGGTTGGTTTCCTCAAAAGTCAAAGCGTTCATATCAAAGCTCCCTTTCCGCGCTCTTTTTGGGCGCTGATTTTTTGTGTTCGGGTTTGGGCTGGTTTTTCAGCTGCTCCACAACGGATTTCTTCTTGTCCCGGTCCTCCCGATGGGCAGCGGACGCCAGGTCCATCAGGGAAATAGGATGGCCGCTGCGGGCCTGCTGTTCCAGCTGGGCCACCGTCTGCTCCTTGGAACCATTGTTGAGAATGCCGTCGATCATGCCATAATCATCCTCCACGGCCATCTCCGCATTTTTCAGCGGATTGTCCGGCAGGAAGCCTGGCACCTCGGCAAAGCCGAAGCTGTCGCAGTAGTGACAGGATACCTTGCCGTCCCGCTTGATGGCAACAATGTCGCTGACGCTCATGGACGGGTGGCGGTAGTCGGCGGGGTGTTCGTTGTTGAAGCGGTAAAAAAGCTGTTCGGCAGTATTGCCCTTCAAATCGGAGGGTAGCAGCGGCGCGGTGTAGACCAGATCATAATTGTCCCGCTGCACCGTCTGCCCGATGGACTTGAGCCACTCCAGCCCCTCATAACGGATGTCCCGCAGCTCGTCGGTGTGCTTCACCTGGTAGATGGCAAAGCAGTCGCCCTTGTGGCCGAGGAACGCCTGCTCCCGTTCCTGCTGGTGATCCATACGTTCCTTTACCAACCTGTCAAACTCCGGGCTTTGTTCCCATTCTTCATGATCCACGCCGAAAAGCCCGCTGTGTTCCATGATTTCCTCTGGATCAAACACCATACTTTCTGTGTTATCTTCATATAAAAGGTAGACGGTAAGCCCGGCAGCATCCAATTCTAATGCTCGATCTCTGGTAAGAGGAACCATGCCATTATAGAAATAGCCATATTCCTTCATATCCGATACGGACACTTCATTGTCCGGCATGGGGTATTCGTCCAGGTGCTGCTCCGGCGCGTCCGGCAGCATGGTGGTCTCCGGGGCAGCGGCCTGGGCCGCTGTCTGCATCTGCTGAACAGCCGCCTCCTGCAAAGTTTCGATCATGTTCAGCGGCGCATACTGAATGGACTGGCCTCCCATGTCGTGCATCTCACAGATTTTCAGCGCGGCGGTGGACAGTGGCAGCTCCGGCGCGTCCAGCTGGCCGTCGTCTAACTGCTTCCTGGTGGCGGCGTCGTAGAGCGTGTAGTCCCAGCCGGTATCACAGGTCAGAACATGAAGATAGATGGCATCATCAACCAGCAACAGGGCCTCCTGGGCTTCGGTGCTGGGGGAAGATGCATCGGGCGTTACCTCTGCGGGCTGCTGGGGCATAGCCTGTTCCAGCTGGGCAGTCAGGTCAATGCCGCGCTCCTTGCAGATGGCTTTATAATGACGGTCGATGTCCGTGATCAGTTCTCCGGCGGCCTTGTTGATGGTTTCCAGACTGGCCCGCAGCTCCGGCAGCGTCTTGTCCTGGCTCCAGGTGGCGATGTAACCGAAGCTGTTTTCGCCGGTCTGGATGCCGTAATACTGGCAGACCGCATAGGAGATGCTCTCAGCCTCCACTTCCTCGGTATTGCGGTCTTTCTTTTTGGGCGGCCCCTTGTCGCCGGCCCTGGCCGCTTCCTCCTGGGCCTGGGCGTAGTTGTGCAGTTTGCTGTGGGCAATCTCATGGACGGCGGCGGAAACGGTCTGCACCTCGCTCATGCCCTCCCGGATGGCGATGCGCTGCCGGTCCGGCGAGAAATACCCGTCCATGTTGGCAGCCATCGGCTCCACGGAGAGCGGCACCGGCGCGGACCGGCGCAGTGCCTCCATGAAAGCCTCGTAGTTCTGGACGCTCCCGGACAGAGAGGACGCCAGCTCCGGCAACGGTTTCCCGTCCGTCTGGCTCACATCGAACACCTTCACCGGGCGGAACATGGGAATCTCAACCTCCCGTTCCTCCATGATGACCTTGCCATCGGCATCCAGCATGGGGGCTTTGGTGTCCGGGTCCAGCTTCTGTTCCTCAATCTTTTTCTTAAACGGTGTGGGCGCGATGATGGTTATACCATGCTCACCCTTTTTCACATGGCGCTCAAACTGATTTTTCCACTTGTTGTACCCGGCCACCAGCGTGGCGTCCGGCTTCTGCATATAGATGAGCATGGTGTTGTTCACCGAATAGCGGTGGAACCGGGACATCACGGACAGGTAGCGCATATACTTGTCGCTCTCGAACAGCTCTTTAATGCCCTGTTCGATGCCCGCCGTGATCTGTTGCAGCCGTTCCCGGTTGGTGGGTTTGTCAGCCATGAATTTCACTCTCCTTTCCAAATTGGCGATTTCTGATTGATGTTCGGCAATCCATAACTTTTGTTCCTCCGGGCCGTCCTCCAGGAAAAAATCCAGCAGATAGCCCGTATAGTCCTTTTTCTGAATTGCCTCCATGAACCGGGGATGTGGATTTTCCTCCGGCGTTTTGGGGGAATAGTCGGTTTCCCATTTTCCAAGCAGATGATAGTAGTCGGCCAGGACCCGAAAGGTACGGTCCCGATCCTCTTTGAACTTCTGTGCCTCAGTTTTCTGCCGGACATAGTTTCGCCGGACCGGGGCCTTGCTGTCGTAAGCCAGGCCAAAATCCTGGGCCAGCTTTTCGGCGGCTTCTTTCGGGGTCAGGTTATACAGCCGCGCCGTGAAGTCGATCACGTCGCCGGTGGCCCCGCAGCCAAAGCAGTAGAAGTAGTCCTCGTTCAGCTTCAGGCTGGGGTGCCGGTCATCGTGGAAGGGGCAGCAGGCCATGCCGCCGCGCCCTACCGCGATGCCGTAAAGCTCCGCCGCCTCCCGGACGGCGACGGACTGTTTCACGACTTCAAAGAGATTTTCGCCCATACTCACTTGCCGCCCGCTTTGGGGACGGGCGGCCTGTACCCGGCGGCTTTGGCCCGCTCGCTGGCGGCTTTGCGGCGCTGGTTGCTGTACGGCTCCCGCACCGACACGCAGCGTTTGGGCACCGTGAAGGTCTGGCGGTCCTTTTTCACGATCTGGTCCGGGTATTTCTCAGCCAGCCGCCGCAGCTTTTCCAGCAGGCGCGGGTCGTGGGAATAGACCTCGGCGGTGGCCTCGGCCTGGTTATAGAGGATAATCGTTTCCTGTTCATACAAACTCAGTTTCATTTGCCGCCGCCTTTCTGCCGGTCAAAGTCCAGCTTGAAGTTGACGTACTGGCCGGTGTCCTCCAACACCACGGTGGCGTCGTAGGTCTTGCCGCTTTTCTCGGAGTACAGCCCCGCCACATGAGCGCGGCCATCCTTCAGCAGCGCCGCCACGATGGCCTTGGTGGGCTGCTTGCGCTTGGCGGCCCACCACTTGCTGTTTTTCCAGATTGCAAATTTGCAAGATTTGTTCTGGCAGAAGAAGCCTTTTTGCATTTCTGCAATTTCGCCGCCGCAGCGGGGGCATCTGCCCACCACCTCGCGGGGCGGGGTGAACAGGTACTCGCTGCCCTTGATGACCTGATAGGTCCCCACCAGCTCCTTCAGCATGGCGGTGATCTCGGCCATGAAGTCCTCCGGGGTCAGCTCGCCGCGCTCGATCTCGCCCAGCCGGTACTCCCACTCGGCGGTCAGCAGCGGGGATTGCAGCTGCTCCGGCAGGACGGTAATCAGGGAAATCGCATCATGGGACGGCAGGAGCTGCACGGTTTTCTTGCTCTTTTTCCGTTCCAGGAAGCCGGTGGAGACCAATTTCTCTAAAATCCCGGCGCGGGTGGCGGGGGTGCCCAGCCCGCGTCGGGACAAACTGCACTTCGCTGCGCCCGCCGTTTGGCGGGCATCCGCTCCGTTTTGTTGCCCCTCCTTTTCCCCACGCAACCCGCTTTGCTGGGCTTGCGTGGGGGACCCCATTTTGGCCTCCTCCGGCATATCTTTGGCACCGGCAGTCTCCATCGCAGAGAGCAACGTGTCCTCGGTGAAGTGTTTGGGCGGGGTGGTCTTACCTTCCTTGACGGCAACACCGGCGACCGGCAGCGCCTGGCCTTCGGCCAGTTCCGGCAGGGCCTTGTCCTCGGTGTCCTCGTCCGGCTCCACATTTTTCATGCTGGCCCGGTAGGCAGCGTCCAGTGCCTGCCAGCCGGGCTGCTTCACTGTGCGGCTCTTGGCGGTAAACTCCGCACCGGCGCACTCCACCGTAACGGAAGTTTCCGCATAAATGTGGGGCATGGCTACCGCACACAGCAGCCGCAGGGCCACCAGCTCCAGAATGGCCCGTTCGCCCACCGGCAGAGCGGACAGGTCTGTGCCCTGGATGTTGCGGGTGGGGATCACCGCATGGTGGTCGGTCACTTTCTTGTCGTTGATGACCGTCCCCGTGTCACAGGAAATGGCGATGCCCTTGCCAAACGGCATGGCGTTGGCGACTAAGTTCACCAGCACCGGCAGGCCCTCGGCCATGTCGGAGGTCAGGTAACGGCTGTCGGTGCGGGGGTAGGTGCAGAGCTTCTTTTCATAGAGGTTTTGCAGGTAGTCCAGCGTCTGCTGGGCCGTGAACCCCAGCAGGCGGTTGGCGTCCCGCTGGAGGGTGGTCAGGTCATAGAGGGCAGGCGGCTTCTCGGTTTTGTCCTTGCGCTCCACCTGTTTGACCGTGGCCGTGCCGCCCTGGCAGGCGTTTTTCAGCTGTTCGGCATCGGCTTTCCTGTCCATACGGGCGCTGGCAGCGGTAAAACCGGGCAGGTTCAGGGCCACCGTATAGAACGGCACCGGCTTGAAAGCGTCGATCTCGGCCTCCCGCTGAACGATGAGGGCCAGCGTCGGGGACATGACCCGCCCGATATTGAGGGTGCGGTGGTACAGCACCGAAAACAGCCGGGTGGCATTGATGCCCACCAGCCAATCGGCCTTGGCCCGGCAGAGGGCCGCCTGGTGCAGCCCGTCATAGTCCGCGCCGGGGCGCAGGTGTGCAAAGCCCTCCCGGATGGCGGAATCCTCCATGCTGGAAATCCACAGCCGTTTCATAGGCTTCTGGCAGCCCGCCAGGCAATAGACGGTGCGGAAAATCAGCTCGCCCTCGCGCCCGGCGTCGCAGGCGTTGACCACCTCGTTCACGTCCTCCCGCCGCAGCAGGGTGCGCAGCACGTCGAACTGGTCCCGCTTATCCTTGGCGATGGTGAAACGCCAGGACTCCGGCAAAATGGGCAGATCGTCGTAGCGCCACTTGACATAGTCGGGGTTATAGGTGGCGGCGTCCGCCAGCCCAGCCAGGTGCCCCAGGCACCAGGACACCAGCCAGCCATTGCCTTCTAAGTAGCCGTCTTTGCGGGTGGCAGCCCCCAGCACGGCGGCCAGGGATTTTGCCACCGAGGGCTTCTCAGCAATTACCAATTTCATTTTCTTTGCGTCCTCCTTTCACGCAGCCACGCGGTCAGCTCCTTGTGGCAAAAACCCACGCAGGGCTGGCCGGGGCGGTAGTTTCCACAGCCATAACAGGGGTGGCCGGGAGATAAAGAGGGAGGACGGGAAGCTGCCTTCCCGCCCTCCGGCCTGCGTGTCATCATGGGCTCAAAGGGGCTGTCGGTAAACCGGGTCATTTGGCCGGGTTCTCGCTTTCCTCATCGCCGCCCCCGCCGGCGTCCTCCGGCTCGGTCTCCCAGGTTTCATCCTCCGGGACTTCTTCATCCTCGCCGTAGTCGTAATCATCCAGGTTGTCGCTGCCCCTGGTCTTGGGCTTCTGCTTGATGAATTTGAAGTAGAGCAGCGCACCGATGCCGCCCAGCACGGCCAGCACTACCAGCAGCATCGCCGGGTTCAGCCCCGACAGTTCGGCTTCTGGCTCGACCTCCGCCTCCGGGTCAGGGGAGGGTTCCGGCTCCTGGCCCGTACACTCCGCCATATTCACGGCGCACACCGGGCAGGCCGTATTCACCGAACCGGCGGCACATTTTTCCGTGCAGTTGCAGACGGCGGGGGCTTCCTGCGCCGTCTCGCCGTCCTCCATCAGCGCCTCCAGGTCGGCCTCGTCCACCTGGTTCAAGAAGTGGACGGCGGTTTCCTTGTCCTCGTTGGCGCGGTCAATGAGGATGTAAAAGTAGTTGCCCGCCTTGGTGGTGACGGTGATGAGCTGCTTGTTGCCGCCAAAGTCATCCACCAGCGCGGCGTTGCCCTCTGGGGTCAGGGGCGGGCTGTCCTCGGTTTCCTCCACCACCACATTGCTGTCATTGGTGGCGTCCGCCGCAGGTGTGGGCATCGGCGTAGAATCGGTGCCTTGGGCAAAGGCGGTCACAGAAAAGCCGCCCATCAGCATCAGGCAGGTGCAAAGGGCGGCAAAGGTTCTGAAAATCTTTTTATTCTTCATGGGCCATGTCCTCCTGTTCGGAATTGGCGGGGATCATACCGCCAGCCAGCAGGGCGTTCAGCTGGGCCGGGGTCATGCGCACAGCGCGCACCATCTGGACGATCTCCAAGTTCTCCGCCTCGGTTTTCTGCGCTTCCAGGGCCTTCAGCTTTTCCTGCTGTTCCGCGATCTTCTCGCGGGTCTTGGCGATCTCCTGGTCGATGCGCTCAATTTTGTTCTTAGCCATAGTCAATCACTCCTATTCTTCATAAAAATGTGTCACCAGTTCATCAGGCCGTAGCCCTTGATGCACTCATAAGTCAAAGAGTAGCTCTTGATCTTGCAGGCATCGCCGGAATTGCCCTCCACGGTGTAGACTTTGCTGCCATCGGTGCCCACCACAATGCCCACATGGTCGGCGCTGCCGTCCAAATCCCAGTCAAAGAAGATGGCGTCGCCGGGGGCGATGTTGGCATAATCACGTCCGCCCCATTGCCCATGCGACTGGAACCAGGGGATGCCCTGGGACTGGCAGGCTGCAAAGCGCGGCTCGGAAAGGCCCATCTGGCCGTAGCACCAGGAAACAAAGCAGGCGCACCACTCCACGCGGGAGGTAAAGCCGTACCAACTCCAGTAGGGCTGGCCGCCCACGTTGCCCACCTGGCTCTTGGCGATGTCCACCACCGCCTGATTGCCAGGCCGGGTGCCGTTCACAAACTCCACACCGGCCAAACTCTCGGAATCGCTGGTGTCGGCGGACCCGCCGCCGAAGATCAGCGGCTTGTTGCCCAGCGTCTGCCGGTACACCTGGTACATCTCCAGCTGGTCCGGCGTCAGCAGTTCAGAGGCCACGGAGGAGATGGACTTGCTGGTGAGGGTCACATTTAAGATGTAATAGTTGTAGGGGACCTCGACCGTATAGCTGTTGCCCTCGCTGTCGGTCCGGGTCTCGGTGCGGTAGCGCACCTCCACTTCCTCGGTCAGCGTCAGCTGGTATTGGGCCGCGAAGATGCGTTCCAGCTCTGCCTGGGCGCTTGCCCGCGTGTAGCCTTGCAGCACAGCGGACAGGTAGGCCGCCAGCTCGTGGGGGTCGTGGCCGATCATGTCCAGGTCGTAGCGGTACTCGTCGTAGCCGGGGTGGCTGCTCTCGATGTTGTCGATCTCGGCTTGCAGCGCAGCTTCTTTTGCGGCGTAGTCGGCCTCCACCGCCACCAGCTCTGGGTCATCGGAGGGGTAGGTGGTGCCGGAAATCGCCGAACCGATGCTCTGCGCCATCATGGAGCAGGAGGACATGGTGTTGAGCAGCAGGCAAATCAGCAGGAAAATCGCCAGCAGGATGCCGAATCCCTTTTTGTGGCGCATCACATAGGCCCCGGCCTGCTGGGCTTTCTCCTTGACCGTCCTGGCCGCCTTGCCGGATTTTTGTGCCGCACCGGCAGCGGTTCCACCGGACTGCGCGGCCCGCTTGGCGGCGGCGTACTGCTTTTTGATCTGCTGTTTCTGCTGCCAGCGGGACAGCGGGTTGCTGGCAAGCTGGGGATTTTCCTGCAACGACTTCTGATAAAGGGCGTTCACATTGGCCTTTTCCAGCTGCCGCTCCGCCTGGGCGGCCTTGCGGTAGGGTTTCAGTTTGTGGCTGCGGTAGCCCTCCCTCGCCAGATGTACGCCAGTCTCCACGGCTTCCTCGGACCTGTGGGCGCTCTCCACACCCACGTTGTCATCCTCGGTTTCCCGTATCTCCTGGTAGAGCTTGCCCGCCACTGCGTTGCCCGGCGCGTCCCGCACCGCATGGGACAGCTTGGAGGGCGGCCGGGGCTTATCCTCCAGCACCAGCTTGGTGGTGACCTTGCCGGTCTTGGGGTCTACCTCGGCCCGTTTGACCTGTTTTTTCGGGATTTTTGCCTGCGCCTTGTCCGCTTTGGCGGCGGCCTTTTCCGCCTTGCGGATGGGCTTTTCCAGCGCCGGGTCCGCCCGTTCTTCCTCCGTGAAGCGCAGGCGCGGTTCCTTAATCAAACCACTCTCCCAGCATGAGGGAGGCCATCATGCCAGACAGCTCCGCATAGGCCGCAAGCCCCGTCGGCCCTACGAAGCGGCACTCGGTCAGGCAGGCGTAGAGCTGGGCCACCACGTCGGCCAGAATCTGGACTTCGGTGCCCTCCAGCACGGCCCCTCCGGTCTGCCCGCGCTGGACCTTGGCGGCGCACAGAATCTCCACCAGCCGCAGCAGGCCGATCTCGCCGGTTTCGGTCAGCTCCGCCGCCTGGTCCGCCGCCGTGCGGCACTCGGAAACGGCGTCTGCCATCGCCGTCAGCAGCGCGGTGCGCTGGGTGTCCAGGGCGCGGTCCAGAAACATCATGTGGTCGTCATTCAGAATTTCGGGTTTCATAATCAATCAGCCTCCTTTGTTTGTTGTGACAGGTCAGACAATTTTGTGGTCATGATTTTATACAGCTCGGTGTTTTTCGGGAAGTGATCCACAAACGGCAGGATGGTGGAACCATAAAACAGCAGCCCCTCGCCCTCGCCGGAGTGGGTCACATAGCTGAGCTGGTGCGGGGAAATGCCCAGCTGCCGGGCCAAAATCTGCCGGTCGCCGCCCGCCTGGTTGAGCATATACACGAAGTCGGAGTTTTCAAAGATGTTCTCCACCTCGCGGGAAGAGAGCAGGTCCTTCACGTTCTGGGTGATGCCTGTCGGAATACCGCCCCACTTGCGGAACCGCTTCCAAATCTCCACCGTATAGGCGGCGGTCTGTTCCTCTTTCAGCAGCAGGTGCATCTCGTCGATGTAGTAGCGGGTGGACTTGTGGGCGGCCCGGTTGATGGTGACGCGGTTCCAAACCTGGTCCTGGACCACCAGCATCCCGATTTTCTTGAGTTGCTTGCCCAATTCTTTAATGTCATAGCAGACAATGCGGTTGTTGATGTCCACATTGCTGCGGTGGTTGAACACGTTGAGGGAGCCGGTGACGTAGATTTCCAGCGCCGTGGCGATGTACTGGGCCTCCTTCTCGTCCTGCGCCCGCAGCAGGTCGTACAAATCCTCCAAAATCGGCATATTCTCCGGGCGCGGGTCGTTGAGGTAGTTCTGGTAGACCAGCCGCACACAGCGGTCGATGATGGTTTTCTGTACCGGCTGCAAGCCATCCTTGCCGCCTACGATCAGCTCGCACAGCGACAAGATGAAGTCGGATTTCAAGGACAGCGGGCTGTCCTCGTCCGAATAATCCAGGTTCAGGTCCATCGGGTTGATGTAGTTGCTGCTGGTGGGCGATATTTTGATGACCTGCCCGTGCAGCCGCTCCACCAGGGGCGCGTACTCGGCCTCTGGATCGCAGATAATAATGTCATCCGAAGTCAGCAGGAAGCAGTTGGCGATCTCGCGCTTGGCGGAAAAACTCTTGCCGGAACCCGGCGTGCCCAGAATCAGGCCGTTGGGGTTTTTCAGCAACTTGCGGTCCACCATAATCAGGTTGTTGGACAGAGCGTTGATGCCGTAGTACAGCGCCTCCTTGCCGTTTTGAAACAGTTCCTGGGTGGTAAACGGAACAAATATGGCCGTGGAGCTGGTGGTCAGCCCTCGCTGGATCTCCACCTGGTTCAGCCCCAGCGGCAGAGAAGACATCAAGCCTTCCTCCTGCTGGAAGTCCAGCCGGGTCAGGTGGCAGTTGTACTTCTGTGCGATGGAGCTGGCCTGGAAGATGTTGTTGTCCAGCTGGCGCGGGGTGTCGGCGGTGTTCATCACCAAAAACGTCACCAGGAACATCCGCTCGTTGCGGCTTTGCAGGTCCTGCAACAGCTTCTTGGCCTCGTTGCCGTAGGTGGCAAGGTCGGACGGGATTATATCCATGTCATACCCGGCGCGGACGGCCTTTTTCTGTTCCTCGATCTTGGAGCGGTCCAGGTCGGTGATCTTCCGTTTCACCGTCTTGATAGCCTTCACCTGGTCCACCGACTGGATGTGCAGGTTGACAATCAGGCTGCTTTCCATGTCCAGGAAGTCCGCCAGCATCCGGTCGTTCAGCTCCGGGGCCAGAATCTGCACGAAGCTGACGGCCCCGTACTTCTTACCCATGCGGAACTGCTTGCCGGTGCGGAACTCAAAGCTGGACGGGGCAATGAAGTCCTTGGTGGAGAGGCCGGAGGGGCCCAGCCAGTCCCACTCGAACTGGAAGGGCGCCTGCTCATCCATGTGGAAGATGGCGTGGAGCTGGGCCAGCCGGGCTTTGCCGTCCAGGACCTCGGCGGCGACGCCCAGCCGCTTGAAGTTGTTCAGCACATCGGTCTCGATGCGCTCCAGCCGGGGCTTGGCGGAACGGATGCCGTCTGCTTCAATGCTGAACGTCAGGTACTTGGTCTTGATCAGGCCGTTGTTGCCCCGCGCCAGCTGATCCTGGAGCATCTGGCTGTACTCGGTGCGGATGCTGTCAAAATCATCGCCCTGGAGGGGGATGGAAATGGTGTTGGCGAAGGCCCTTCTGGACGCCTCCAGGTTCAAAAAGGACAGCTGGAAACGGATGGAACTGTCAAAGTAGTTGAGGAAATCGCACCAGCCCTCGAAGATAGCGGTTTTATCTTCATTTTGCGAAAGCTGGTAGTTGATATCCTGGAACTGGATGGTTTTCGTGTAGCGGCCATCCGCCACCTTGCAGATGCCGTCCGGCCACATCCGTTCATAGGGAATGCTGTCCTGGGCGGACTGTTCCTTTTTGCCCGTGCGGTTGGCGCGGGCAATCGCTGCCTCGATCTGTCTGCGTTCGGCGCGGGTCAGCTTACGCCGGGGTCTGGTCTGCGGCTCCGCCGGTTCGGCCTGCCGCTTTGTCTTTGCCGCGAACAATGTCATACACCTCCTTGTCGAGATTTGCCTGCCGTTCCAGCACGGCATAGAAGTTGTTGGTGCTGTAGGGGCGCTGCTTGGGCCGGATGACGGCCACCTTGAGGATGTTGCCGACGATCTTTTCCAGGGGCTGGCCGTGTTTTTCATACATCGCCAGCATGAAGAAGGGCAGCATGACGAGCATCATGCACATGGCCGCCACGCTGTTGCCGGCAGGCCCCCGGAGCAAAAAGAAAAGCGGCACGCCGGTGAGCGCCCCGCAGCCGAAGCAGACAAGCTGCCTCTTGGTCAGGTTGAATGCGACCTTGGTTTTTACCCTGGTCAAGTCTTTGGGTACGGGTACATAAGCCATTTTGTGTTTCCTCCTTCCTGGATCAGTGCGCCTGAAACACTGCTTTTGCGAGACTGCCGGTCTTGAACAGCGTAAAGCACAGCAGCACCGTGTAGCCCACGCAGGTCCAGATCGCCATGATGATGTCATCCTCGGTGGCGATGTTCTGCACCAGCACGGCGTAGATCGCCACGCAGACGATAATCAAAAAAGCCTGGAAGCCCAATGCCAGCAGGCTGCGCAGGTAGTTCTGGCCCATGCCGCCCCATTCCTTGCCCATCATGGTGGCCATTGGGATGGGGGCCACCGATGTGACCAGGTAAATCTCGATCATACGGCCATAAATGACGATGAAAATGCAGATATACAGCGCCCACATGGTAATGCCGATAAAGAGCGACTGGAACCACAGGCCGAACAGCGGCCCCAGGTCCATATCCATCAGCCGGGACTCCATATCGGTCATGACGGCGGAGATGTCGATGGAAGCGTCCGAGCCGATGATGCCGGACGCCTGGGCCACCACGCTTTGGGCCATGTCGAACACGGCCATGACAAGGTCCCAGGTGTTGGTGACAAGCAAAATCGCGGCGGCGGATTTGAACACCCATTTGAAGATCATCCAGGTGTCCACATCATGCAGGTTGTTGCGGTCGGTAATCATCTGGATCAGCTCCAGCGTCATCACGATGGCCAGGATCACGCCTGCAATCGGCACCATGATGGAATTGGAGAGGTTCTGGATCATGCTGAAAATGTCGCCGTTCCAGCCCTGCGGGGTCTGGCCCACCTGTACGGATATATCCGCGACCTGCTGGTTCACACTGTCGAACATCCCCGTTAAGTTTCCCATGATGCCGCCCACCAGCATCTCTTTCAGCCAGTTGGTCAGGGCATCCAATAAGAAATCCATACGGTGTCAGCCTCCTTTCTGCCCCTCCCGCTGTGCGCGGGAGGGGGCGAGGATTTCAGCGGGGTACGATCAGACGGTGAACAGGCCGGACAGCAGCGGTACGAGGACCATGCCAACGATGGCGACGCCCGCGCCGGCCATCAGCTGTTTCATGCCCTGCGACTTCGCGCCGGGGTTGTCGTTGCCGTAACCTTCCAGCAGGTTGATGACACCCCACACGCCGAGACCGGCACCGAGGGCGATAACGAGGGTCTGGAGAACGGTGATTGCCTGATTGAAAAATTCCATAAATAAAGTTGGCCGGAATCATTTGAAAAAGATTGATTTAGTCATGGTTCATAGGCATACAAAAGCCGGACAATCCGCCGCCCGGTTTCCGGGTTGGCTGACTCCGGCCTTCCTCCTTTTTTCATTATTTTTGATAGAGATCGTCCGCTTTGTACGCCGATGGCCCCAGCGGGGCGGTTGTGGCGGATAGATACGATCACTCCCTTCTAAAGCGGAACATCATTCGCCAGCTGCGGCGTCGATCTCATACACGTCGCAGACCTGGTTGGGTTTGAGCTTCAGCCGGGCCTTGAGATAGCCTTCGATGTCAAAGGCGTTCTTCGGGTCGGCGTCAGCGGTGTACTTGTAGTTGGGGTGCTGGGTGATGTCGTACTTATCCGACAAAAACGGCCGCACCCCGCGCAGCTGGAGGATGCACTTGCCGCCGTCCATGACGGCCAGCTCATCCTGGCTCATCAGCGCCTTGCCCAATTTTTGATAGTTGAGCGAATGGGAAGTCTCCCGCCCACGGCTCTCGCCGGTGTTGTAGGTGTCAATGGTCTCCTTGCCCAGCACAGCCTCCAGCTCCTTGAGCGTGGTCGGCTCCTTGCCGCCCAGGAAGATGGAAGAATCCATGTTTCCGATGATGGTATCGGCGTTGTCCTTATAGATGGCCTTAAGCTGGCTCTGTGCCTGCAATACCAGGCAGGCGGAGATTTCCCGGCTTCGGATGGTGGCGACCAGCTTTTCCAGCTTGGGGATCTGGCCGATGTTGGCGCACTCGTCGATGAGGCACCGCACATGGACCGGCAGCCGCCCGCCGTACACATCGTCGGCTTTCTCACACAAAAGATTGAACAGCTGGGTGTAACACATGGAAATGAGAAAATTAAAGGAATCGTCCGTGTCGCTCATAATGAGGAAAAGGGCCGTCCGGCGGTCGCCCAGGGTGTCCAGCTCCAGCTCATCGTAGGACGTGACCTCCCGCAGCTCGGCAATGTCGAACACCGCCAGCCGTGCGCCGCAGCTCACTAAAATCGACTTGGCGGTTTTGCCCGCGGCCAATTTATATTTGGCATATTGCCGCACCGCAAAGTGGTTGGGTTCCCGCTCTTTCAGCTCATCGAACATCAGGTCCACGGCGTTTTTGAACTCCTCATCGTCCTCCCGGACCTCCATGCTGTTGATCATTTCAATGAGTGTGGAGAAATTCTGTTCCTCCACTGGGGCCTCGTAGTGGATATAGCCGATGAGCGCACAGTACAAAAGCGTTTCCGCCTTGACCCAGAAATCGTCCCCGGCCTTGCCCTCGCCCTTGGTGTTGGCGATGAGCGTTGTCACCAGCTTCAAGATGTCCTTTTCGCTATGGATATAGCTGAAGGGGTTATAGTGCATCGACTTTTTGAAGTTGATGGTGTTCAGCACCTTGATCTGGTATGGCTCATACACGATTTTGCCGTTTTTGTCCTTCACCGGCTTGCCGTCCTTGCCCAGCTTGGGCGCACCCCGCTGGAGCATTTTGCCGCACTCCACCAGGATGGTCCCTTTGGGGTCAGTAACGACGTAGGAGCTGTGCATCTGCATCAGATTGGGCTTGAGCCAGAAGCGGGTCTTGCCGGAGCCGGAACCGCCAATGACCAGCACGTTCTTGTTGCGGGCATACTTGGGGTTCTTGGGGCGGCTGGACATGGTGAGCCGCTCGGTCTGGGTCAGAATGACGTTATTCTGGAACACCGGGTCGATGTAGGGGGCAATATCCTCATGGGTTCCCCAACGGGCCGAACCGTACTCCACGTTGTGGCGGTATTTCTTAGCGTTCTTGCCTTTCAGATACACCGCCAGCCGCAGGCCAGCGCCGCAGCAAAGCCCCACCAGCAAATCCAGCGGGTGCAGGCTGGGCCACCAGCTTGCCAGCGCCACCGGCAGGGTGGAGAAGAATGAGAGCATCTTGGCCGAGGCATCCGCGCCGGTCGCCAGCCGCCAGGCTTCCCCCAGGTTGGTGGCAAACAGGCCCAGCAGGAAATAGGGCAGGTTCAGCAGCACCAGTTTTTTCACATTCAGCTGCTTCATCGTTCCAGCTCCTTCCGGCGGCTGCGGTCCACCACGGTATTTTTGAGCAACTCCTTGAACTGGGCCAGCTTCGCCAGTACGGACGGGCGCTCGCTGCGGTCGGCCTTCTTGACCTTTTTCTGGGTGTATTCAGAAAAAGCAGCGGTCAGCGCGTCGGCGTCACGGGCTTTGAAGAAGATCAGGTATTTGGGCGGCGAGGCGCTGCGGTCCTTTTTCACCGCATAGTCCACGCCGTACTTGCGGGCGATGCGCTCAAAATCCTTGATGGACGGGTCGTTGATCTCGATGTTGGAGACGCCCTGGTTCTGCCCGATGAGCTGCTTCACGGTCTGCTTGCCCTTGGGGGTAACGGGGGAATCCCGGCTGCGCTGCTTTTCCAGCTTTTTCTCCCTGCGGTGGGCCATGTACTTGGATATGGCGGCCTTGAACAGCCGCCCGGTGAACTTTGTCCCGCTGACAACCAGCGTCAAAGTCCTGTTTTCCACTTCCTCCTGCATTTTCCTCGCCTCCCTTCGTCGGTTATGCAGAAAGCGGTCTTGGGTACTAAGGCGGGACCACCAGCCGCCGCAGCAGATACCGGCCCGTCATACCGTCACCAGGATCAGCGACCGCAGTTCCGCAAAGTGCAGCTTGCCCTTGGGCGTCACCAGCGTGTAGGAGCCAGTGTGGCCGTTGCGGCAGAAATCCTTCACACAGAACAGCCCCTCGTTACTGCCTTTGGCGTATGGCAGCACGCAGCCCGACGGGGTGCGGTAGACGTACCGGCGTTCCAGCAGGAAACGGACGAAGCGCCGCTCCGGCACATCCAGCTCCTTGGCGGTGGTGCGCAGGTTGGTGCTGTGCCGCAGGTCGATAAACAGGTCGTAGTAGACGGCCTTGCCTTGCAGCCGGGCGTTGTCCGCTTGCAGCGCCGCGTTTTTCTCACGCTCGGCCAGCAGGTCGGAGCAGAGCTTCAACAGGGCCTCCGGGGAGGTGGCGACCTCCCACAGCTTTTCTCTGGTGAGGTAGGCCCCGTGCTGGCGGATGCTGGGCAGGACTTCATCGAACACCCAGCGTTCAAACCGCTCCGCCGAGGGCAGCTTGCTGTGGACAATAAGACGGTACACATCGCCTTCGGGGATAAATTTCATTTGTTGAATCCCGCCGTTAGAAGGGGTCGGTAAAACGCAGACCCCTTTACAATGGGCCGCGATAGCGTCCGCCGGGCGGCGGTATCCGAGTGCTTGGGCAACATCCTTTCCACAAAACAGCACCTTGCCGTCCTGCTCAAAAGTGCGGATGCTTCCAAACTCCGGGTTTTTGAAAATTTCCATCTGGTTCATATCGTGCCTCCTTGGGCGGTGCAGCAGAAAAGGCGGCCATTACCAGCCGCCTGCGTGCATATCGTGGTTGACCTGGGCCGTGTAGTGGTTGTTCATGGTGGTGGGCGCGTTGAACAGCACGGTCAGCAGGTACTGCTTCATGTTGCGGATTTCGGTGGTGTTGTTGTGCAGGCACTCCATGACGAACTCGATGTGGGAGCTGTCCAGCTTCAAGAACCGGGACCGCACGACCTCATGGGGGAAGTCCGCCCCGGCAATCCGGGTGGTCTTGCGTCTGGCACAGACCGTCTCCACGATCAGCTCCACGATCTCGTCCAAATCCTCGCGGTAGGTGGTAAACTCCCGGCACAGGTGGTCGTACTCGATGTTCTCCAACACCAAATCCCGATACTCCTGCATTTCTTCCACCGACATCGCATCCCGTCCTTTCCGTTCCGGCGGCTTGGCCGCCGCAACTCCCCGGAAGGGAATGGAATCGGTACTTGATCCCTGAGTATTTGATTTTTGGGTCTTTGATTTCTCTATATTTAATTCTGCGGGCTTTTCCGTATCCGGGTCAGCCAGATACGGGTTTCCCGTATCTGGTGAAGCCGTATCCGGCTGGGGCGTATCCGGCGCTTGGGGCTGGGGCTGCTCGTAGATGACGTACTCGGTGTCGCTGATGCGGCCCTGCCGGTCCCGCATCTGGTGGCGGACGATGTACCCGGCGCTTTCCAGCTCCCGCAGCGCCCCGCCGATGGCGTCCACGCCCTCCTTGCAGATTTTGGCGAGGCCGCGGGTGGTGTAGTTCCAGTCCTCCGGCAAGGACAGCATCATGGAAAGCAGCCCCTTGGATTTCAGCGACAGCGCCTTGTCGCGCAGGTGGTGGTTGCTCATCACGGTATAATCACGGGTCCGTTCAATGCGAAAAACGGCCATTTGCGTCACTCCTTCCAGTATTCATGGCATGAAAAAAGCCGCAATCTTCAAAGAGACTGCGGCGGTCAGGTGCGGTAGTTCCGGCTTCGCCAGGAATACGGCGGCTTCGGCACAGGGGGCCGGGTAAAGGTGTCCTGCGCGGTGCCAAAGGGCAGTCGCTGCATCACCCGGTCGATCTCGGTGCTTTCCATGTCATGCTGGGATTGGCAGTGTTCGCGGATGGCTTCTTCAATGTCTCTAACGGTACACATAATTCATTCCTTTCCTGGTAGATGGCGGGTTTACGGGTGGCGGCGCTTTTTCTTCGGCTTGAAGTCGATGATGTGCCCCTCGACAACGTGGGCATGGCGCTTAATTTTGATCTGCTGGCTGCGCTGGGCGTCCAGGGCCTGCCGGTAGCCGTCCTCGGAGAGAAACAGGCGCACCTCGTCGCCGGGGCTGCCGTAGGGGGTGCGGGGCTTGCGGACCGCAAACTCCACCATCCAGCGGGTGCTGTCCTGAAACCGCTCCACAGCCAAAATGTTATGTCCTTTCAGCTCGCGGGCTGAAATATCCCTCATAGGCAACTCCTCTCTCAGCGTTCGTGCTGCTGCTGGCGCTTGCGCTGCCACTGTTCCAGCAGCTTGATGATGGTCTCCTGCATCCGCTGGGGCGTATAGCTCCGGGGGAAATATTTGCGCAGGGTGTCGCTGGTGAAGGTGATCTTGTCCAGGTCGCTTTTCTTTTCCTCCCCCATGATGACCCGCATCATGTCGAGGGTCAGGTGCCCCTCCTGGCTGTACTTTTTCAGCCGCTGGGCCTGGGACAGCGACGGCGTGGCCTGTTCGCTGTCCATCGCGTCCAGCAAATCCACCTGTTCCTCTTTTTTGAGGAAGGACAGCTCATAGGCCGGGTTGAAGGCGATTTTTTTCTCATCCACCATGTCCAGCAGTTCGGGAATTAGCTCGGTCAGGCGGATAAAACGCTGAATTTGATTGCGGCTCTGTCCAACTTGTTCGGCTAATAACTGGTCTGATCGTTTTTGTGTCCCAACTTGGGACACATTTTCCTTAGACGGTCTGCCTGCTTGTCGCTTCATGGCTTCCAGCTTCATCTTATAAGCAAAAGCCCGCTCACTGGGGAGCAGGCTTTCCCGCTGCAAATTGCTGTCAACCATGATAATGGTGGCCTGGTCATCGTCCAGATCCCGGACAATAACCGGCATGGTTTCCTTGCCCGCCAGTTCGCTGGCCCGGTGCCGCCGGTGCCCGGCTACCAGCTCATAGCCGCCGTTGGGGTCCGGGCGGGCAATGGCCGGGACCAGCACGCCATACTGCCGGATGCTGTCTGCGGTCTCCATCATGGCATCGTCATCCTTGACTTTGAAGGGGTGGTCTTTGAAAGGATGCAGTTCCGACAGCGGTATCTCCATAACCTTCTCCCGCTGGGCGTCGGCCCGGCTTTCTTCGGTGGAAAACAGGTCATCGACTGAGGCCAGCTCTACTTTTTTCGCGCTGCTTTTCAAGTTTTATCACCTCCCTCGTCAGATTTTTGTAGGCTTCCGCCACCTTGCCGCCGGGGTCGTGGGCGAAAATGCTCTTGCCCTCGGCACTAATCTCCTTGGCCCGGACTGAATGGGGTATCTCGGTGCCGAACACCTTGATTTTGCTGCCGTAGGTCTCCCTCAGCAGGGCGGCGATCTCTTTGGCAAAGTTGGTGCGGTTGTCCACCATCGTCAGCAGGATGCCATCGATCTGGAGCTTGGGGTTCAGCTGCCGCTTGACCTTGTTGATGGTGGACAGCAACTGTTCCAGGCCCTTGGCTGGCAGATACTCCGCTTGAACGGGGACTATGATCCTATTAGCGGCAGCCAGCGCATTGACCGTGAGCATCCCCAGGGAGGGCTGGCAGTCGATCAGGATATGGGAATACTGTCCCTTCACGGTGTCCAGGTACTGCCGTAAGATGGTTTCCCGGCTCATGGCGTTCACCAGCGATACCTCCATGCCGGACAGCTGGATGTCGGCGGGCATGAGGTCCACACCCTCCGGGTGGTGCAGGATGCCCTCGCCGGGCTTGATCGGCTCGTCCATGAGAATACGGCCCATCGCGTCCGAGAGGGTAAAGGGCAGCTTGTCCGGCTGGGGATTGCCCAGGCTGATGGTAAGGCTGGCCTGGGGGTCAGCATCCACCAGCAGCACCTTCTTTCCGGTCTGGGCCAGCCCGATGCCTAAGTTGGCGCAGGTAGTTGTCTTGCCGACGCCGCCCTTCTGGTTGGCAACGGCGATGATTTGTGGGTTCATAGATTACATTCACCTCCCGTGTGGGCATAAAAAATAGGCACCCATTTCTGAGTGCCTTCCTATGCCAGTATAAAAGGGGCCGGGCTAAACCTGGACCTTCAGTTGTTCCTTATACTCCGCATAATGTTCGCTGAGAACATAGTCGATCACCCACTCCTTGGGGATCAGGTAAGTCGTGCGGATGTAATAATGTTTCACGCGGTTTTCACGCATCAACTTCCGCGCGGTACTGTCGCCTATCCCTCCTAACATCCCGCGAAACTGGGCGAGTGTTACTACGCTGGGATAGTCTGCGAAAAGATTTTCATAATATTTTCGGTTTTTCATTGAGCATATCCCTCCAAAACGTATTGTCAACAGCGGGAGAAACTGCTACAATGATGTCAAATTCGCAGTGGCAGTACCACTCGAATCATAATCAGGTTCGTGGGCATCCTGCGCACATCCCTTCTACATCCCGCTGACGGCTCAAAAGTGGCTCCAAAGCGGTTAGAATTTGGATGGTTGAGAAATGCCCGGTTTTTAAGGCTTTTGTTCTGGAAATGCTGATTTTATCAGTGTTTTCGCTGTTTTTAGCTTTGCGGAGGGTGTCCGAAAAGTCCAGTTGGTTCCACTACGGGGTAGCAGGTTCGGGAGTGTCCCGAAAACTCAAAATCCGTTGGTGGCGACACCGTGTGGGTTCGAGTCCCACCACTGGCACCAACTAAGGTTGCTGAAAAAGATGCAACCCCTGAAACCCCTGCTGCGGCAAGGGTTTCAGCCGTTTCAGAGGACAAAATCGAGCACCAGACGAGATGGAGATGCAAAAGGCCATTTTCGTGATGTGGGGTGATTCGAACCTCTGAGCAAAGAGAAAACAGCGAGAGAAGCCCCCGCTGGTAGTTCAAATCGAACTGCCAGCGGGGGCTTCTCTCTTTTTATTACGTAGCTGTTTCAGTTGGTGGTATTGCTTGCTTTGTCCTTGGTTCCTTGGTGGTCTTGGTAATAGCTTTCTGCCATGGTTTTGGATATACTTGCGTTGCAAAACGAGGAAAGGAGAGCAGACCATGGCAGACAAGAAAAACCTATGCGCTCAAATCGACATCGCCCTGCACAACCGGGTAACAGAAGAAAAAGACCGCCTGGAGATGACCACCAGCCAGTACATCGCAGCACTGCTCACTGAATACTACAAGATGAAAGATGAGAATGGAGGAATCAACATGACAGGCAGCAGAACGATGGCATTCCAGATCCCCGAGGAACTCTTCCAGCGCATCAAGACCCACCTGGCCAGAGAAACGGCTCGGACCGGCGTAAAGCTCACCCAGCGGGACTTCGTCCTGGGCCTGATCGAGCAGGCGCTGGCGGAAGCCGAAGCCAGCCTGGCCCCACAGGAGGCCCCTGAGAGCACCGAGGAAGCCCCGGAGGACAGTGGAGCCGCCGGTACCACCCCAGACGCCAGCGAGGCCAGTGCGGAGGCGGAGAGAGACACAGCGGACATCGAACAATAACACAAGGAGTCAAAGCAAGGGGCCGGAGAACACATCTCAAGCGGATGTGTCCTCCGGCCCCTTTTTTGTTTTTTCGAGAAGGAGGTGACATGATGCAAACAGCAGAAAGGACGCGCTTTACAGAGGCTGAAATGGCCACTGTCCGAGACACGGACCTTCCGGATCTGTTGATCTCCCTGGGCTACCAGGTGAAGCGGATCGGCAGGTACTACACCACGCAGGAGATGGACAGCATCCGAATCAAGGACAGACGTACCTGGTTCCGCTACTCAGAGGGCATCGGCGGAGATGCCATCACATTCCTCCAGCGGTTCTATAACAAAAGTTTCCCGGAGGCCGTGGAGTACCTGCTGACCTGGCATGGCCGCGCCCGTGACCCTCCCCCGGCGAGCACTCCGCGGCAGGCCCCAAAAAAGGAGGAAAAGGTTCCCTTTACCCTCCCTCCTGCCAACGTGAATCACCGCAGGGTGTTTGCCTATCTCCGCAAGCGTGGGATCGCACCCCAAGTGATCCGGGGCTTTGTGGAGGCTGGATTGCTGTACGAGGACGCCCAGCATCACAACTGTGTCTTTGTTGGCCGGGACCAATCAGGAGCGCCGGTATTTGCCAACCAACGAGGAACCTATGATCGGAACGGCAGCAGCTTTAAGGGGGATGTCCCAGGCAGCAATAAGGACATCGCATTTCGACTTCACTGCAGCAAGAAGCATGATGCAGTTCTTGTCTTTGAGGCCCCAATCGACCTGATGAGCTTCTGCACCCTGCACCGGAAAGTGACCTCCAACGCGGTGGCGCTGTGTGGGCTGTACGAAGGAGGACTGCGGACCTATCTGCGAGACAACCCACACATACGCCGGATTATTCTGTGCCTGGATAACGATGAACATGGTCGGCAGGCAACCCAAAAGCTCCGAGAAATGTTCTGCGTAGAGGGCTATGAGGTGTCTCAACAACTTCCGCCACAGGGAAAGGATTGGAATGAGTATCTGCTGCAACGAAATGTGCTCCGGGAAAGGGGGTGACAATTTCCAAAAGAAGAAATGACAATATGATTTCCGGCAAATCAAAAGAAAAATTGTTGTAGGAGGAATCCAGTATGAAACGCATTTTGACCACAATGTGCGCCCTGACCCTGCTCCTGGCGGCATCTGTCCCCGCTTTGGCCGTCGAACCGGAGCAGAGCGCCAGCTACTACCCCACATCGGTTGAGGAGTATATGGAGGGAGACAGCCCCAGGATCAAGAAAGTGTACCAGCTATCCCTGGCAGATGATCCCTCCCAGATTCCCACCGAGGATTTTGAGCGGGATGGCCGCCTCTATTATCTGCTGGACATGACGCGGAAGGACGAGGTTGGGGTGGACATCCAGACCATCACCCAGACCAAAACGCTGGCCAGTGAGACCAACAATATGGAGAAGATCCTCCAGAGTCTGGAACCGCAGATGGAGGTAACCACAGAGGACGGTTATACCGGCACTCTGACACTGGATCATACCACTGTCAAGGTAGCGGCAGACGGTTATGCTACCCGGACAAAGGATCTCTCCGCCACCCGCACCTATCCCAATCTCTCGGAAGCGGATGTATCTTTGATTCCAAAGAGCATTGAGGACAATGGGAAAAGCCTGACTCTGGCAGACGTCCAGTGGGCCGAGACCAGTGAAGCTGGGGCGGATGGGGTCGTCACCCGTTATACCGCCACTGCCAAATATACCGGCACTACCAGCAGCACCTATGCTACCGGCTACACTGTTACGGCAGACTATACCGGCCAAGTTTCCAAAACCAACTGCTCTGTGTTGACCTATACCGCCATTTTCGGCAGCATGGAGATCCCCGCGGAGCAGACGGACCCGGCCCCCACAGATACCCCTTCCAGCGAAAACTCAAACGGGGCCACGGCAGATATCGACATCAAACAGCCCCTCCTGATTGGCGGCGCGATTCTCCTGCTGACCACGGGTGGGGTTTTCCTGTTCAAGCGGTATAAAGGAAGGAGCTGATTCAACTGAAGCTGAGAGCACTTCTGCTGGCCACAATGCTATGCGCCCTGTGCGTGGGACAGGCCAGCGCCCTGGAATATACCATGGAGGCCCCGGACGATTACCTATTCGGCAGACCTACCAGCGATGACACCATCTACGAATGGGAAGATCCCAATGTAGACCGGAGTAAGAACACCGCCCTGATCCCGCCTGGATTTGGCACACCTACCAGTTACCTCCCCGGCAGCGGCGACCCTCTGACGCCCAATCTCATCCCCGGTGCTCTGGATGGTGGCGGGCTGGTGTCCCAGACAGGGAGCGTCAACTATCCTGTGATCGACACAGGAAATGGGGGCAGTTCTGGCCAGGACGTCGGCTATACCGCCGTCACCAGCGATCTCTACTACTCCGACGGACACCTGGGGACACTCAAGATCCCGGCTATCGGCCTGTCTACCAAGGTCTACGAAGGGACAGACAGCAGCACTCTGGCAAAAGGGGCCGGTCATTTCCCTGGCACTAGTGTCTGGGACGGCAACTGCTGTATTGCGGGTCACAACCGCGGTGTCCGGGATGATTTTGGAGACCTGCATACCTTGGAGCCAGGGGACTCGATCACCTGGACCACCAAGCTGGGCACACGGACCTATCAGGTAGTCAGCGTGGAAAAGGTACTGGAGACAGACACCAGCGACACAGCCTCTACCACCGACAACCGCATTACCCTATTTACCTGTGTCCGTGATCAGCAGGAATACCGCTGGTGCGTCCGGGCCGTAGAACTTTAAGCGCAGAGCGTTTTCTCTCAACACAAGGAAACGCACTGCGCTTTTTTCTTTGCTTCTTCTGAATCTTAACTAAATCATGTTTAGAAAGAGGTGGTGAGCAACGTATGTTCAACACCTCTTTCCGCCCATTTTGAAGGAGGCGCTATGAAAAAACTGCTATCCCTGTTTTTGGCCTGTATCCTGCTGCTTGGCATCCTACCCACATCGGTCTTTGCCGCAGACAGTGTGGAAGAAGCCCTAGGCGAGGTCAACATCTACAATGGAGACTATGAACTGGGCTATCTCTCTATCAACGGAGCAGTCAAAAAGCAGACATACACCTACTTTTTGTACGAATCCAATGATGGAACAACAAAGGAGTCCCCAGCCTACTGCGTCAACCCCACCACCCCCGGCGTCCCGCAGAGCGTAGGCCCTGGTGAGAGCATCAAGTACCTGGCCGAGGAAAAGGCCAGCGACCCCAAAGTGGTGGGTATCATCTCCAACGGCTACCCTCACCGCAGCCTTGGGGAGCTAAACCTGGACAACAAATATCAGGCATATTACGCCACCAAAATGGCCCTTTGGTGCTACCTGCTTCCCAACTGGAATATCGCCAATCTGAAGGTAGCCCCCGGCCTGACCGGCTCTGAACTGGACATTGGCAATCGCATCCTAGCCGCTGCCAAGGACATTTATAAGCGGGGTACGACCTACAACTATATGCTCTCTCCCCGGATGACCGTCACAGCGGACAAGTCTACGGCCTACCCCGTGACCATCGACGGCCAGGCATACTTGCAACAGGTATTTACTGTCTGGAGCGAGACCTGGGTGTACGACTATGATGTGACCGTATCGTTCTCTGATCCCGGCAGTGTTCCGGATGGCACAAAGATCGTGGATGCCAACAACAACGAGATCACCGCCGTTACCACCCAGCCCACCTCGGATGGCTACGCGGGCACATTCAAGGTGCTCTATCCCGCCAGCAGTGTGGAGGGACAGTCCGGTAATGTGCAGCTCTCCCTTTCCGCCCCGGTAGCCCAGTATGCTGCCATGTACGCTGTGTGCCAGGAGAAGGACAAGTACGGCGAACTGCAAAACTACATCTGCGACCTGGACAACAATGTGCGGCTGGATGTGGCCGCCATCAGCAGTTATGCGGACGGCGGTGAACCCGGCCCGGACGAGACGGCCCTAAAGATTGTAAAGCTGGAGGAAGGGACCGAGCTCCCTCTGGAAGGGGCTGTATTCTCCATCTATGACCCGGAGGGACGCAAGGTAGGCTCTTTCTCCACCGGCCCGGACGGAACCGTGGTAATCCCCCTGACCCTTGATGGCCACTATACCGTAACCGAGGAGATTCCGCCCCGGTATCACTTGCTCCCGGAGGAGCGCACCCAGCACGCGGATGTGGAGTATGACAAGACCGCCACTCTGACGTTCTGGAATGCCCCCTATGGTTCCCTGCGGGTGGAGAAGCGGAGTGATACCGGTGACGCTCTCTCCGGCGTCACCATCCAGATTAAGCACATCGAGACTGGCGAGACCCGGACAGGCCAGACCAATAATGGCGTAATCGTCTTCGATGAGTTGGCCCCCGGCGGCTGGGAGGTCCGGGAACTGGCTGGCATTGAGGGTTGGATCGCGGACACGGACACGGTACAGACCGTGGCGGTCGTGACCGGGGAGGAATCCACCGTCACGATTATCAACCAAGAGTTGCCCGGCCTGCGGATTACCAAATATGAGCGAGGCAGCATGGAGCTCATGCCCAATGTCTCCTTCGAGATTTTCCGGGACGCCGAAAGCCTGGGCATCTTTCAGACGGACGAGTTTGGCCAGATCCTCCTCACCAACTGCCAGCCCGGCACCTACCGGGTGGAGGAACGGAATACGGGCGGAGACAGCCATGTGCTGGATACCACTCCCCAGGAGGTGGAGTTGGAGGCCGGAGATGGCATCAAAGACCTGGTGTTCTTCAATGACCGCCTGCCCGGCATCCATCTTATCAAGGTAGACAGTTCCGACCTCTCCCAGCCTATCGCCAACGCCCGATTCCGTTTTGAGGCAGTGGATGGCAGCTTCGGGCCGGAGGAGTACACCACTTCCGAGGACGGGACCATCGACCTCTCCAAGCTCCCCGTGGGCACTTATGTAGTAACGGAACTGGAGTGCCCCGGCTATGTGGTAGACGATGCCCAGCGGATCATCCACCTGGACGGCGGTGACCAGGCCCAATTTGTGTTCACCAATTCCAAGCTGCCCTCTCTGCATCTATACAAAGAGAGTGCGGATGGGACACCCCTGGGCGGCGTCACCTACCGGCTGTCCAAGATCGAGGACGGCTCTCGATATTTGGATCGCATCACCTCCAGCACAGGAGAGATCACCTGGGAGGGTCTGGAACCTGGCGTCTATTCCCTGCAAGAGGTTACCACAGTATCGGACCATATCCTGGACCCCACAGAGTATCATGTGCAGCTGTTCCCCGGTAAAGATGCCACGATTTGTCTGCAAAATGACAAGCGGCCCAACCTGACCATCTGGAAGCACGACGCCGATACCGGCGCGCCGGTCCCCGGCACCGTGTTCTTGGTGAAGGGCGCGGACGGACATTCTGTGGCCGAAGTAACCACTGGGCCGGATGGTTCTGCCACTGTCTCCAACCTCATGCCCGGGGTGTACGAGGTGATTGAAAAGTCCGTCCCGTCTCCCTACCTCCCGGATGCAGACCCCCAGTTAGTCACCCTCTATCCCAATCGGGACCGGGATGTGTATTTTGAAAACCACAAGCGGCCCACCGTCACCATCCAGAAAGAAAGCTCCGTCACCCATGACCCCATCCAGTACGCCGAGTTTCACATCACATGGTCCAGCAATAAGACGGAAACTGGGGAGCAGCGGGACCTGGGGACCTTCCAGACAGACGAAGCGGGTCAGATCATCCTGGAGGGCATCGAGGACGGCTGGCTGACCATCAAAGAGACCAAGCCAGCCCCCGGCTACCAGCTCCCGGATGACCCTGTTACAGAGGTCTACGTCAAAAGCGGCGAAAACAAGACTGTAACCATTCCCAACACGCCCCTGTCTGCATTGGTGGTTTACAAGCAGGATAGCGTGACTGGGGCTGGAATCTCCGGCTGCCGCTTCCAGCTGAAATACCTGGGCGGCGAGGTCAGCGGCAGCGGCGGCACTGTGATCGGTACGTACACGACTTCGGCCAACGGCTCCTTCACCGTCACCGGGCTCAAAAAGGGCTACTACATCTGCGAGGAGCTGGAGAGCGACAGCGGCCACGTGATTGACGCCGCGCCCCAGTCCTTCTATATCAGCGGCGAGGATCAAGACATCGTAACCCTCTACTTTTCCAACGCCCCCAAGGGAGCTGTTCTGGTCAAGAAGGTATCGGCAGCGGACAACACGCCGCTCGCCGATGTGGAGTTCCTGGTGACAAAATCGGACGGCTCTGTGGTGGGCAACGCCAACGGCAAGTTCGTGACGGACTCCACCGGTACTTTCCTGGTGGAAGGGGTAGAACCCGGGACCACACTGGTCATCAAGGAAACCCGTGCCAAGCCGGGCTATCTGCTGGACGATACGCCCCAAACCGTCCAGGTCAAGGAAGGCCAGACCGTCACAGTAGAGTTCCGCAACCAGCCACAGGGAAACCTCATCATCCATAAGCTGTCCAGTAAGGATAAGACTCCGCTGGAAGGGGTACAGTTCAAGATTACTTATGCGGACGGTACCTATCTCCCAGACGAGGGCGGTAAGCTGTCCTCCAATGGCCTGTACTGGACCAATGCGGAGGGCCAGATCGTCCTCTCTGGCATCACCGGCACAGTGGTAGCGACTGAAGTGGAAAGCATCCCTGGATATACCATCGACCCTAACACCCAGAGCCAGACGGTAGTGGTCAATCCGGACGATACCCAGCATCTCTATTTCTACAATGCGCCGGTGGGCGGCGTGGAGATTACCAAAGTCAATGAGGTTGATCAGGCAGAGACCATCCCTGGCGTCACGTTTGAGATCCGCCGCGTCAGCGACGACGCTCTGGTGGATACCGTGACCACCGGGAAGGACGGAAAGGTATTCCTGCCCCTGGAGGCTGACAATTACTATGCTGTGGAAACCGATTGCCCGGATACCTTCAAATTAGACCCCACACCCATCTACTTCACCGTGAAGGATGGGGAGACCACCCGAAAGACTGTGACCAACAAGGCATTCTCCGGTATCCTACTGCACAAGATCGACGCAGACACCCGAAAGGGCATTTACGGCGTGACCTTCCTCCTCTACGACGGCAATATGAATCCTGTGGATCAGTTCACCACCGACCAGAACGGATATGCCTACATTGACACCCTGGAGCTGTCCGGAAAGGTGTATCTGCGGGAGCTGAAGAACGAGGGTTACATCGTAGACGAACAGCTGAAAACCGTCTATATCAAGCCGGGCGAGACCACGGAAATCACCTGGGAAAACCGGGCCATCACAGGCCAGATCCAGATTGTCAAGAAGTCTGCCGACTACAACTCCACCAACGGACTGCCTGCCGGAACGCTGCTTGAGGGAGCTGTATTTGAGATTTATGATAAGGCGGGTAATCTGGTAGACACCATCCGCTCCGACAGCCGAGGGCTGGCCGTGTCCAAACCTTTGCCTCTCTCCCGCTATACCATCCG
>ENA-UEYL01000590-UEYL01000590.1-human-gut-metagenome-genome-assembly--contig:-NODE-590-length-36194-cov-10.618213_pt1 | contig 36194 bp, 29 predicted proteins | sample MGYA00242941_ERZ507946 | MGnify/ENA primary metagenome ERZ507946 (study PRJEB26167, sample SAMN06115482) | human gut metagenome | host: Homo sapiens | place: China:Guizhou | collected 2015-03-11...
CCGCCAAAGTCCAGAACATCGCCGGCCTTGTGGCCAATGGCGGGGATCACGCGCACAGCGGTGGTCTTGCTGTTGACCATGCCGATGGCGGCTTCGTCTGCAATCAGACCGCTGATGACCTCGGCGGTGGTATCGCCGGGGATAACCACCATGTCAATGCCAACGGAGCAGACGGCGGTCATGGCTTCCAGCTTTTCCAGCGTCAGGCTGCCGCATTCGGCTGCCTTGATCATGCCGTCATCCTCAGATACCGGGATGAATGCGCCAGACAGGCCGCCCACATGGTTGGATGCCATTACGCCGCCCTTTTTCACGGCGTCGTTCAGCATGGCAAGGCAGGCGGTGGTGCCGCAGCAGCCGCAGCTTTCCAGACCCATTTCTTCCAGAATGTTGGCAACACTATCGCCAATAGCCGGGGTCGGCGCCAAGGACAGATCAATGATGCCCGCGGGCACACCCAGCTGTTCGCTGGCCAGGTTGGCCACCAGCTGGCCCAGACGGGTGATCTTGAACGCCGTGCGCTTGACAAGCTCTGCCACCTGATCCATCGGGGCATCCTTGGGCAGCTTGGCCAGAGCGGCGCGCACCGCACCGGGGCCGGAAACGCCGACATGGATCTCGCAGTCCGGCTCTCCAGGGCCGTGGAAAGCACCGGCCATAAACGGGTTATCTTCGGGTGCATTGCAAAAAACCACCAGTTTGGCATCGCCCATGCACATGTTATCTTTGGTCAGCTCGGCGGTCTGGCGCACCACGCGGCCCATCAGGCCAACGGCGTCCATATTGATGCCGGATTTGGTGGAACCGATGTTGACGCTGGAGCATACCAGGTCGGTTTCGGCCAGTGCACGGGGAATGCTTTCGATCAAACGCACATCGCCGGCGGAAAAACCCTTATGCACCAAAGCACCGTAACCGCCAATAAAGTTGACGCCGACCGCCTTGGCAGCGGCATCCAGCGTTTTGGCAAACCACACGGGGTCGGCGTCCGGTGCAGCGCCCAGCAGCATGGCGATGGGCGTTACGCTGATGCGCTTGTTGACAATAGGAATGCCATAGTCCGCGCTGATCTTGTTGACAACGGGAACCAGGTTCCCCGCCAGACGGGTGATTTTGTTATAGATTTTCTCACAGGCTTTTTTGCCATCGGGATCAATGCAGTCCAACAGGCTGATGCCCATGGTAACGGTACGCACATCAAGGTTTTCTGCGGTCAGCATCTCGATGGTTTCCAAGATATCGCCGCTGTTCAGAATTTTCATCGTGTGCCCCCTTACACCTTGTGCATCGCGTCAAAGACTTCCTGCCGAGTCACAGTGACCTGCATTCCCATCTCCTGGCCCAATGTGTCAAAACGGGCGCGGATTTCAGCCGGTTCGCTTGCGCAGGCAGAGATATCCACCAGCATAATCATGCAGAACATATCCTGCAGGATACTCTGGGTAATATCCTCAATGTTGATGTTCAGCTCGGCACACACGGCACTTACGCGGGCAACAACACCCACGGTATCGTGGCCGATAACAGTGATAACAGCTTTCATGACAGGCACCCCTCTTTATTATCAAAATCACGTTTATTATAGCAGATAATACCGCATTTGGGTAGCACCTGCCCAAATAAAAAGCAGAAAAATTGCGGCAAAGTAAAAAACTCTCTACCCCAAAGTGGGGCAGAGAGCTTGAAATTCTTCTGAATTATTCTTCTGTATGCAGATCCTGCGGCGGTACACCGTCCGTTTCCGGGGCGGCAAAACGCGGTTTGTCGGGCGGGTACTCGCCCTGCATGGCGGCTTCCATGCGGCTCAAGCGGGCTTCCAGTGCGCTGATGCGGTTGCTGAGCACATCGGGCAGCGCCTGCTGGTCCAGGTCGTCCGCCGGGCAGGATTGGCTGCCGCGCACGCGGACCACTTCGGCCGGAACACCGACCGCGGTGGTATTGGCCGGCAGATTTTTGAGCACCACACTGCCCGCGCCGACACGGACATTATCCCCGATATACACCGGGCCAAGCACCTTGGCACCGGCACCGATCAGCACGTTATTGCCCAATGTGGGGTGGCGCTTGCCGGAATCCTTGCCGGTGCCGCCCAGGGTAACGCCGTGGTAGATGGTGCAGTTATCACCGATTTCTGTCGTTTCGCCGAACACGATGCCCATACCGTGGTCAATGAACAGCCGGTTGCCGATCTTGGCACCGGGGTGGATCTCGATGCCGGTCAGGTGGCGGGCCAGCTGGCTGATGAGGCGCGCCAGGAAGAAACACTTGTGACAGTACAAAAAATGTGCAATTTTGTGCGTTACCAGCACATGGAAACCGGGGTACAAAATGATGACCTCCGCCACATTGCGTGCAGCAGGGTCCTTGTCCCGGATGTTTTTTGCGTCTGCCCAAAGTCCCATCCAACTTACCTCATTTCGTTTGTGTCCTATCCCGAATATCCAAGGAAAACACTAGGATATCCTGAATTTTAAATATAGCACAATTTGCAGTAAAACGCAAGAATCAGACGGCGCTTCCCTGCGGTTTCTCCACCGCCCGGCTTTTCCTTATGGCAACACCGCACAATTCCCACCTGACGGCTTAAGCACCGCTCCGGCGGCTGCGGCACGGCATCTGCGTTGCCAAAATGCTCGATAATGTCGGGTTGCGGTACCCGCATCGTGCTTCGGGGGCAAAAGCCCCTCGCACTCTGCGACCGCTGCCCCTGCTTCGGTTCGCTGTTTCCGCCACTGGCGGCGCTCACCTTTGCAGCATCCAGTATTATCTGCGCTTTTGGCTTAGCATCTGCCGTACCTCGCTCGCCGTATCGGCACTTAGAATTATGCGGTATTGCCTTATAAAATCTGCGCCCGGCAATGCATTTGCGCCGCAGTTATGCTACAATAGAACCAGAAAACCACACCGGGAGGGATACCAAAAATGACAGAAAAAACTCACGCAGTGCCAAACGGCGTGATCCACTACTGGATGAATGATTTCCAACCGGGGCGGGCGGTGCTGGTGTTCCTGCCCGGCCTGACGGCGGATCACCGCCTGTTTGACAAACAGGTCGAAGCGTTTGAATCCACCTATAACCTGCTTGCCTGGGATGCCCCCGGCCACGGCAAATCCCGCCCCTTTGTGATGGACTTCACCCTGGCGCAAAAGGCCGCCTGGCTGCATGCCATCCTGCAGGCGGAGGGCATCACCGCACCGGTGCTGGTGGGACAGTCGGTCGGCGGGTATCTTTCACAGGCGTACATTCAGGCTTACCCCGGCGAGGTGCGCGGCTTTGTTTCTATTGACTCCGCCCCGCTCAAGCGCAAATACATGAGCGACAAAGAGTTCTGGATGCTGAACCATATGGCCCCCGTTTACAGCGCCATGCCCTGGAAAATGCTGCGCAATGCCGCTGCGCAGGGCATTGGCATTACCGAATATGCCCAACAGAACATGCGCGAGATGGTGGCCCAGTACAGCCGGGATGAGTTCTGCGGGCTGATGAAACACGGGTTCATCATGCTGGCCGGGGCCATTGGGGCAGACCTTGGGTACGATATCACCTGCCCCTGCATCCTGCTGTGCGGCGAGCACGACAAAACCGGCGCTACCAAGCGCTACAACCCGATGTGGGCTGCGGGCGAACATCTGCCGCTGACCTGGGTCAAGGATGCGGGGCACAATTCCAATGCCGATAATCCGGCCTTTGTGAACGCAGAAATCGAGAAGTTTGTAGCCGGGCTGTCGGGGTTAAGGACCGGACTGTAAGGGAGACTGACACCATGAAAATCGAACAGCAGGCGCAGACTCGGGCTTTCCTGATTCAATCATTCGGCAGCGTCAGGGTGGGAAGGTACACAGCACTGCGGTCGGGGCTGCTTTGATGTCACGATTCAAAAATGCCTTTGGCACACCGCCTGCTCCAAACACAGCTGCCCGTAGCTGTGCCGCCTGTTTTGCGATGCTGACAACATACGGCAGGCTGAACAAAATCGGCTTTACATTTACAAAAAAACTAAGTACCGGCGGCGACTGCTGCGGTTTCCATTTTTTCAAAAAGCAATCCACAGAAAATCATTGATTCTATGTAACAAATAGTAAGGAGTGAGCCAAATGGAAAAGCGATACGGCATCTTGATACTTGGCACTTTTGCCTGTGCCGCATGTTTCCTGTTATCCGCCTGCGCAGAGCCAGCTGCGGAACAGTCATCCGTTCATCCACCCTATGACGGGCAGATCCAGGATGCCGATGTCTTTATCGACATGCCGAACCTGCGCCAGTATGGCGGCTACACCTGCGGGACCACCTGCGTGCAGATGGTGATGAACTGGCTGGACCCATACCAGGCCGATTGGAACCTTGCCGCCTATGAGGAAGAACTTGGCACCAACGAGGAAGCCGGAACCCCGCCAGGCAGCATTGTCAGCTTTTTTGAGGAAAACAGCGTAACCGTCACGGCAAAGGAGAACCGAACCACGTCAGAACTGGCTTCGGCTCTGTACCAGGGGCACCCTGTGCTGCTCTGCATTCAGGCATGGGCTGCGGCAGAGGATGGCTACAACACCCAAAATTCCGATGATGCGGACACCTATTTGACCGAGGGGCACTGGGTCATCTGTGTCGGCTACCAGAAGCAGGAGCCGGGTTATGTATTTTACTTTAACGATCCGGCGTGCGTTGGCTATTGCATGATGAGTGAGCAGGATCTGAACAACCGCTGGATCGATATGGATACTGAGGGAAATGTTTACGACCACTACGGCATTGAAATCACTGCGAACAGAACGAGTTATAACCCCGATGGGGTGTTTTATCTGGAATAGGAGGTATTTTCAATATGAAACCATCATCTAAAGCAGTCATGATTGGATGTATCAGCTTTTTTGTTTTCTTATATGGAAATCTTCTATTCGGTGGACTTGTTGGGTCACTGATTCCTGGTGGAGATGACTTTATAAACTCTTATTTTTACCCACTTTATACAGCAGTCACACTGTTAATCTCTCTCATTATTTCCTGCACATACTTGATTCTCAAAAAAATCAATCTGCTTTTAGACAAAATGGAAGAAAAATAAACTTGTGTTTCGAAAATCGGAATTGACCGAGCTGAAAGAGAAGGATGCTTGTTGCCCGAAAGACAAGAAGATGGAAGTAGAAGAAAACAAAAAATAATTTTTTATATGAAAGGCTGGTTGCAGAATGTCAAAACAAAATATTTATGATAATGATTTATTTTACGAAAACTTCGAGAAAATACGTAGCAAAGAAATCAATTTTAATGATATTATTGAGACACCAATAATATTAGGAATGATACCTGAACTATATAAAAAGAAAGTATTAGATATTGGATGTGGTATGGGGCAACATGCACTTCAATATTCAAAGAAAGGGGCGTTATCCGTTCTTGGAATTGATATATCGGAAAAAATGTTAGCATATGCAAGAAAAAATAATGCTGCCTCTAATATTGAATACAGAAGACTGGCTTTTGAAGAATTGGATGATTTAGAGGAAAAGTTTGATGTTATTACAAGTTCATTGGCTTTTGATTATGTAGAAAATTTTGAAAGGCTTATGAAACAGATTTATAGTCACTTGAATGAAAATGGCAAATGTGTTTTTTCGATGTCACACCCAATAAGTACAGCATATGATGGGACTTTCGACAGATATACCAGAACAGAAACTGGAGAAAGATTATATGCTAATCTACGAAATTACGGAATAGAGGGTAAGCGTGTTATTCATTGGGTAGTAGATGAATATGAACTTTATCATAGAACGATTTCAACATTAATAAATGATATTGTTTCTGCTGGATTTATTATTGAGGAATGTCAGGAATCAAAAGTACCAGAATCAATTAGAGAAAAGCGACCAGATATGTTTGGAGGAGTTATTCATCAGCCAGACTTTATTTTTTTTAGGTGTGGAAAGAAAAATTAATATTTTATCTATGTAAAGAACCCGACAAGTTCCAGTTTGCAGAGGTAATCATATCTTGGAAAAATATCAATGTCCTTGTTGTGGATATTTCACCTATAACGTTTCACCAGGCGAAGACTGCGGGTATATTTGCCCTGTCTGTTTTTGGGAGAATGACCCATTCATTGCTTCTAATGATGAACCCAGCGACTCTAACCATGGAATAACACTGAATGAAGCAAAATTCAACTATTTACGATTCGGTGCCTGCGAAGAAGGCATGCTGCGTTATGTCCGTCCACCCCAAAATGATGAAAAGAGCGCTTTGAGATGAGAACATAAAACCTGCCCATATCAAACGTACTGCCATATCATAACTTTTTTACCACAATCAAATTTATGGCAATACCGCATAATTCTAAGTGCCGATACGGCGAGCGAGGTGCGGCAGATGCTAAGCCAAAAGCGCAGATAATACTGGATGTCTTATCGAGCATTTTGGCAACGCAGATGCCGTGCCGCAGCCGCCGGAGCGGTGCTTAAGCCGTCAGGCGGGAATTGTGCGGTGTTGCCTTAGGAGGTTCCCAATGGAAGACAAAATCAAAGGTATCGCATTGCTATTGTTCGGCATTCTGCTCAGCTGCGCGCAGGATGGACTGAATGATACGATTTTTACCAGCATGTCAGATATTCCGTTTGCATTTGTCGGACTGTGCGTTGGCATCGCTGGGCTCTGCCTTGTGTTTGGCAAACCAAAGGACAAATAACTGCCATTTTGTCCCCGGCCAGCCTGCTGCTTGCAGTTTGGCCTGTTCGTGTTATAATAGCTGTATACAAATTTGTCTGCCGTACCGGCAGCTGAATCAGGAGGATAACCCCATGCTAGATTCCCGCTGGGCGTCGATTGACGCATTTGCAGAAAATAACCGTGATAACATTCTACGTGATATTACCCGCCTTGTGGCTGTGCCGAGCGTTGAGGGCACGCCGGAGCCGGGCGCACCGTTTGGCAAAGGCCCCAAGGCTGCGCTGGACAAAGCCCTGGAAATTGCCGCAGAGCTTGGCCTGGACACGCACAACGCCGAAGGTTACATCGGCTGGGCGCAGACCGGCCCCATTGCAGACGGCCAGAAGTATCTGGCTACCATCACCCACACCGACGTTGTGCCCGAGGGCAACGGCTGGGATGCTGACCCCTACACCGTGCGCGTGCGGGATGGCTGGCTGCTGGGCCGCGGCGTGGCCGACGACAAAGGCCCCAGCATTTTGTGCCTGTATGCCCTGAAATACCTGAAAGACAACGGCGTTACCCTCAAGTACCCCGTGCGAGCCCTGCTGGGTGCCAACGAGGAAACCAACATGCACGACGTAGACTATTTTGCCGCCCACTTTGAGCAGCCCGCTTTCTGCTTTACCCCGGACGCCGAGTTCCCGGTATGCAACGGCGAAAAGGGCGGTTTTGGCGGCGAGCTGGTCAGCCCCGTGCTGGAAAACGGTGTAATCGTTGATTTTGTGGGCGGCGTTGCCCACAACGCTGTGCCCGACCGCGCAGCCTGCACCGTCCGCCTGCCGGAAAGCGCCCTGAAACAGACCGAGGGCGTGACCTTTGAAGCTGGTGAGAACGGCACCACCATCATCCGCGGCTGGGGCAAAAGCGGCCACGCCGCTATGCCGCAAGGCACCGTAAACGCCATTGGGCTGATCGTTACCTGCCTGCTGGAAAGCAAGGTCTGCTCCCCGGCCGAGACCACTTATCTGCAGGTGCTGCACACCCTGCACGCCACCACGGACGGCAGCGCCTTGGGCATTGCCGCCAGCGATGATGTGTTTGACCCGCTGACCATCATTGGCGGCACCATCGAGATGAAGGATGGCCGCCTGCGCCAGAGCTTTGATTGCCGCTACCCGACTTCCACCACCGCGGAGCACCTGACCGAAATGATGACCCAGGTGTGTGGCACCGCTGCCACACTGGAGGATGTATCTTCCCGCGTGCCGTTCTACATTGCAGCGGACAGCCCGGCCATCCAAACGCTGATCACCACCTACAACGATGTGACCGGCGAAAACAAAAAGCCCTTTACCATGGGCGGCGGTACCTATGCGCGTCACTTCCCGTACGCCGTCAGCTTTGGCCCGGAGCACACCGACATTGAGCTGCCGGAATTCGCCGGTCCCATGCACGGTGCCAACGAGGGCACCCCGTTTGAAAAGCTGATTGAAGCGTTGAAGATTTATATTCTGGCGTTGCTGCGTCTGCAGGAGATTGAGCTGTAATTTGGGGTTGTGCGCTTTCCGGGCATCGTTTTGCGTTTGTTTTAGGCGTTGCGTTTGCCGCACATTTTCAAGTACCATCAAACCTAAAATTTTCTGAGCGGCACTTCTGCGCCGCGGTCCACCACAATTATTCTTTATTATTTATTCTTTATTCATTAAGAATCCCTTCGCCCCATCTCCAATTCCTACTTCTCATTCCTAATTTCTAATTCAACAAAAGCGCCCGATGCAGAAAATCCGCATCGGGCGCTTTTTCAATCGCTAATTAAGTTATTGCTGTTGACTCAGGCGTTTACCTGGGAAGCTGCAACAGCGCAGGCAACGGTCATGCCAACCATCGGGTTGTTGCCGGCACCGATCAGGCCCATCATCTCAACGTGAGCGGGCACAGAGGAGGAACCAGCAAACTGGGCATCGCCGTGCATACGGCCCATGGAGTCGGTCAGGCCGTAAGAAGCCGGGCCAGCTGCCACGTTATCCGGGTGCAGGGTACGGCCCGTGCCGCCGCCGGAAGCAACGGAGAAGTACTTCTTGCCGTTTTCCAGGGCCCACTTCTTGTAGGTGCCTGCAACCAGGTGCTGGAAACGGGTCGGGTTGGTGGAGTTACCGGTGATGGAAACTTCAACACCCTCAGCCTTCATGATAGCAACGCCTTCCAGAACGTCGTTAGCGCCGTAGCACTTAACAGCAGCGCGCTCGCCGTCAGAGTACGGGATGGTCTCAACAACCTTCAGTTCGCCGGTCTTGAAGTCGTAATCGGTCTTGACATAGGTGAAACCGTTGATACGGCTGATGATCTGGGCAGCATCCTTGCCCAGGCCGTTCAGGATAACACGCAGGGGTTCCTTGCGGACCTTGTTGGCGGTACGGGCAATGCCGATTGCGCCTTCAGCAGCAGCAAAGGATTCGTGGCCAGCCAGGAAAGCGAAGCAATGGGTGTCCTCATGCAGCAGCATGGCACCCAGGTTGCCGTGGCCCAGGCCAACCTTACGCTGTTCAGCAACAGAGCCGGGGATGGTGAAAGCTTCCAGGCCTTCGCCGATGGCAGCAGCGCAGTCAGCAGCGCTCTTCAGGCCGCGCTTGACAGCAATGGCAGTGCCCAGGGTGTAAGCCCAGACGGCGTTATCGAAGCAGATGGGCTGGATGCCGCGGATGATCTTATCGCAGTCGATGCCCTTGGCCAGCAGCATCTCGTTGCAGGCGTCGAGGCTCTCCAGACCGTTGGCCTTCAGGCAGGCCTCGATCTTGGGCATACGGCGATTCTGGGATTCAAAAGTTGCCATAATCTATGTTCCTCCCTCTCTTATTCTTCACGCGGGTCGATGTACTTGACAGCGCCCTGCTCAGCAGAGAAGCGGCCGTAAGTGCCGATGTTCTTCTCGTAAGCTTCCTTCGGGTCCATGCCATGGCGGATTGCTTCCAGCATTTTGCCCAGACGGACGAACTGATAGCCGATGACCTGGTTGTCCTTATCCAGAGCGGTCTTGAGGATGTAGCCCTCGGTCAGCTCCAGGTAGCGAACGCCCTTGGCCTTGGTGGAGAAGATGGTACCGGTCATGGAACGCAGGCCCTTGCCCAGGTCATCCAGACCAGCGCCGACAGGCAGGCCGTTCTCAGAGAAAGCGGTCTGGCTGCGGCCGTAAACGATCTGCAGGAACAGCTCACGCATTGCAACGTTGATAGCGTCGCAGACGAGGTCGGTGTTCAGTGCTTCCAGGATGGTCTTGCCGGGCAGGATCTCGCCAGCCATAGCAGCAGAATGGGTCATGCCGGAGCAGCCGATGGTTTCAACCAAAGCTTCCTCAATGATGCCGTTCTTGATGTTCAGGCTCAGCTTGCAGGTACCCTGCTGGGGTGCGCACCAGCCCACACCGTGGGTATAGCCGCTGATGTCCTCAATTTTATAGGCCTTGACCCATTCGCCCTCTTCAGGGATGGGAGCGGGACCATGCTTCGGACCCTTCGTGATCGGGCACATATTGTTGACCTGTGCGGAGTATTCGATCATAATATTCTCTCCTTTGCATTATTGTCGGAAGCCGGTGCCATTTGCACCGCACAAACATCAGCAAGCCTGCGCGGGGGCTGTGCGTTCCGGCCGTCCATTGTCAAGCTTTTCACAGCTAATTTTATTATACGAGGGTAGTGGCCTTTTTTCAAGATGTTAGTCTTTTCTAACCGTCTGTTTTTGATAAATTTTTCTTGCCATTTTCTGCATATTCAGCAAAACGCCGCCCCGTTTTGCCTGCGGGGCGGCGTTTTCACCAGTCAAAAGAATTCTAAAATCTATTCCAATCGGCAGATTGGAAACGAAAGCGGGGTGCAGGAGCGCAGCACAGCCACAGCGCCCCCCCTCCTTTGCTTTATCCCATCAGAAAGCCGAACAGCAGCGGCGCAATGCCGCTTGCCGCTGCCATGCACAACACAGCAGCCAGCACGGTTTTGGCAAAATACCAGGCGTTCTTAGGCGGCAACGGTTCCGGCTTTTGCTGCTTTTTGCCGCGGGGCGCGGGGGCGACGGGCTGCGGCAGCTCCGGGGCCGTCAGGGCCGCCAGCGCACCGAACAGCAGCATAACCAGCGGAAACACCATGGATACCCGGATGGATACCACCGCCTGTGCCAGATAGCTGCACAGCGCCAGCATGACTGGGGCCACGCCGGGAGTGTTCCAGCTCCGTTCCCCGCGCCGCAGGTGGGCCGCCACCAGCAGCAGCCAGGCGGCCAAGCCAAGGATGCCGGTCGTCAGCAGCTGTTCCAGATATTCGTTATGCGCGGCATAGAACGTCGCCATGCGGGCTGTCATGGCGTCGCCTGCCCAGGCGGCCACGGCGGTATGCATCATGCCGGGGCCAATGCCCACAATCTTGCGCAGCAGGCTGCCGTCCGCCCAGGTGCCAAACGCAGCGCGCCAGGCCACGCCGCGGTAGGTACCCCAGTCATCGTTGAACACCAGCAGGTTATGCAGGCTTTCCGGCAGGGGCAGGTTTGGCATTGCATTGGCCAGCACAAAGGCCAACGCCCCCACCGCCAGCACAGCAATGGTGATGACTCGCCCCGGCAGATACAGTGGGGCCTGCGCTGCAATGCCTTTGCGGGCCAGCACAAACAGCACCAGCCACAGCAGCAGGCTTGCCGCCATGCAGGGCAGTGCCACCTGCCACGCGCCCAGTTTGGCCAGCAGGGCGGTGCCGCCCTGGGTGTAAACGCTGGCACGCATGTAATGCATCCAGGCAGCCCAGCCGAAGAACGCCGCACTGATGAGCGCCGCACGGCGCAGGTGGCGGGTGGTAAAGTTTTTATGGCAGACCAGCACCATCACCGCCGCGCCGATGCCCAGGGCAAGCGCCTCTGAATCCACAACGGCCAGCGCCAATGCGCCAAACGCTGCCGGAATGCCGGTCCAGACACCGGTTCTGGTATCTTTGGCGTTCATGAACTGGTAAAACACAATGGGCAGTGCTACCGAGAAAAAGCAGCCGTTAAAGTCCTTCTGCCCCAGGGTTGAGAAAAACTGTGCGCGCTCCACCACGGCGGTGTCTGCATACGCGCCGATAAGGTCAATGTTAAAGATGTTGAGCACATACAAAACTGCCACAATGCTTGTGGTAATGCCCAGCACCCAGAAAACAAAATCCAGGTTTTCAAGGTCCAGGTAGCTGCGCACAGCCCAATACCCGGCGGCGGTAAACAGCACCAGCATCAGCCCGCCGTAATAGCCCCCCAGCCCCCAGGTGGACGCCGTGGGCGAAAGCGATGTAAAGGTGGAAATCAGGCTAGTGCCTGCAAAGGCCAGCACACCCCACAGGGTTACATCTCGTCCGGCGTTGGCGTTGCGCGGGCGGGGCGCACGGGCCCCAATGGCCGTACAGGCCACCAGCCAGAGCAGGAACAAGAGAAACAGGGTAAAACAACCGGTGAACTTGGTCACACCAAGGTTGGAAAATTTATCAATGTACAGCGGGTACACGCACAGCACCGCGCACAAAAAAGCGGTTGCCGAGGTGCCCGCCAAGCGGTTGATCGCTCGCTGTTGGTCAGAACGCATGGTTCAAATTACCTCCGGGTCTTTTTCCCGCAGACTTTGCGGCGTGCGGGCAACTGTATTGTATTATTTTACCCGTTCCCCTGCTGCTTTTCAACCGTTGCTACAGGTTTTACAAATAGGAAACATATCCCGCCCGCCACGGCGCTGGCTACCGCCAGCATATGCCGGGCAGGCAGATCCAGCAGCTGGCTGCCCGCATAACTCAGCAGGCTGCCGGCGCTCATGCCAAGGGCGATCAAGCCATAGTTGACCCCCGCATGGGCAAGGCCGAACAGGTCCGTATTTAAGGCGGGCTGCACCGCCGCGCCGCCGGAGTAAAAGCAGGTCAGCACACAGTAAGCCGCCAGCACCCACCACCCCTGCGCAAAGGCAAACCCGATGCTGCCCACCGCCAGGGCCGCATACACCCCGTACAAAACTGGTTTGCGGCCCCAGTGGTCACTGGCAGCGGGGCAAAGCAACCGCCCTGCTGCGCTGGCCGCACTGCCCGCTGCCACGCACAAGGGCGCCCACTGCTCCGGCAGGCCGCGGTCCGCTGCAATGGTCAGAATCTCCGGGCTGAACAGCAGCATGGGCGGGGCTGCCAGCGCCACCCCCGCAACACACAGGCGGTACTGCGTGGTGCGCACCATCTGGTAGGGCGGCAGGTCGTTTTCCGCTTTTGCGTTTGGCTGGCCGGCGGGCTGGGGTGGATTTTGCAGCACGGCGGCGGATGCCCCGCACACCGCCAGCACCACCACACCGAGCGCGGCAAAACAGACACGCATCCCCCAGCGGTTTTCCACAAAACCCACAAAAACGGTTAAAAACGCACCGGAAAGCCCCATAGCCGCACCGCTGACCCCCGTTGCCAGCCCTTTGCGGCTGGCATACCACTTTTGGGCGCAGGCCAGCACTGCCGGGGCCAAAAAGGCGCTGCCTACCCCCGCCGGGATGCTGTACACCAAAAAGAACAACGCTGCATTGCCCTGCGGCACCAGCGCTGCCCCCATGCTGCCGCCGCCCAGCAGCGCGGTACCCCACAGGGCCGCATAGCGCGGGCCGTGCTGGTCCTGCACAAAACCGCCGATGGCGCAGCCGATGCCATATCCTGCCACCAGAATGGCAAAGCTGAGCATGGCCTGCCCGCGGGAAAAGCCGTACTGCGCCATGACCGGCTTTTGGAACACGCCCCACGCCGCCGGAATGCCGGTCAGCAGCTGCACGGCGGCACCGGCGGCCAGAATTTTGGGGTTGCCGTTTTGTTTTGGCATGGTGTTCTTCCTCCTTGTCCTTCCAGTTCCACACAGTTTGATACAGCTTCAGTATGCCCCGTTTTTGTTGACAAAAAACGCCGGGACAGATATGATAAAGAAGTATATCTTTTGATCTTTCCGCGGGCCGCTGCCCGCGCAGATAATAGGGAGGAACAACCATGAAAACACAGCCGTTAAAGGGCATGCGCGACCTTTTGCCGCGCGAGCAGGCATTGCGTGATTACATTCAGGGCCAGATTTTGGATACTTACCGTGCCGCCGGGTTCCAGCGCATTTCCACCCCCATCCTGGAGGATATGGAAAACCTGGATAAATCCGATGGCGGCGACAACCTGAACCTGATCTTCAAGGTTCTCAAGCGCGGCGAAAAGCTGGCCGCTGCCCTGCGCTCCGGCGATGAAAAGCAGCTTTCCGATATGGGCCTGCGCTATGACCTGACCCTGCCGCTTTCCCGTTACTACGCTGCCAACCGCAACGAGCTGCCCAACCCCTTCAAGGTGATCCAGACCGACCGCGTTTACCGTGCCGAGCGCCCGCAGAAGGGCCGCCTGCGCGAGTTTGTGCAGTGTGATATCGACATTCTGGGCGATTCTTCCCCCAATGCCGAGGTGGAGCTGATCGATGTGACCACTCGCGCTCTGCTGCGCATCGGTTTCAAGGATTTCACTGTCAACATCAACGACCGCCGCATCCTGCGCGCCATGCTGGAAAAGATGGGCTTTGCCGCTGACCAGCTGGATTCCGTCTGCATCAGCTTTGACAAGCTGGATAAGATCGGTGCAGACGGCGTAAAGAAAGAGCTGCTGGAAAAAGAGTTTGACGCCGCCGCTGTGGAAGCGCTGGATGAGTTCCTGCGCGCCGGGGATTTCAGCCTGGACGCCGTGACCGCCCGCGTTGGGGACGAGACCCTGACCGCCGACCTGCGCTATGTCATCGCCACCGCCGAAAAGATTGCCAATGGCCGTTACGGCATTGCCTATGCCCCCAGCCTGGTGCGCGGCCAGGGATACTATACCGGCATGGTGTTTGAAGTGACCTGCCCGCAGTTCAGCGGCGCTGTTGCAGGCGGCGGCCGCTACGACAATATGGTTGGCAAGTTCATTGGCCAGCAGGTGCCCGCCGTCGGCTTCTCCATCGGGTTCGAGCGCGTCTGCGGCATTCTGCTGGAGCAGGATTACCAGATCCCCGGTGCCAAGCAGAAGCTGGCCCTGCTGTATCTGAAGGATGCCGATTTCGCCGCCGTGCTGGCCAAGGCCGATGCCTTGCGCACAGCCTATGATGTGACGGTTCTGCCCCAGGCCAAAAAACTGGGCAAGCAGTTCGGCACATTGGAAGCCGCTGGTTACAACGCTGTTGCCTTTGCGGACAACGATGATATCAAGGTTCTTGGTCAAAAAGCCGAATAATTAGAATTATTTTTGTGGGGTGTGCCGGTTTTGCGGCGCACCCCGCTTTTTTTGACATCAAGCTGTAACATTCCGGTGCCACTTCCGTGTTATACTGGTAAAGGAAGCAGATATTGCTTTTGGCTTACCCCTTACCACACAACACAATAAGGAGAGTGCCCTATGAAACATACAACACTATCCCGCTTTGCCAGCCTTGCCGCATCCGCCGCGCTGGCGCTCAGCCTTGCTGCCTGCGGTTCCACCAGCCGCAGCACCTACTCCGCCGCTCCTTCTAACGATACCGCCGCCTTGAGCAGCCAGGATGCCGGAGACTATGAATCTTACAGCGCCGAAAGCGCCGAAGCCGGGGAAGGCAGCAGTTTTTCTTCAGACGATCTGACCAGCTCGATGCTGGATCCTTCCACGGTGGAAAGCAGCCGCAAGATCGTGTATAACGCCAGCGTGCGGATGGAAACCACCGACTATGATACCACCCGCGCCGCCTTGCAGGAGGCCGTAACCGCCGCGAACGGCTACCTGGAAAGCACTGACCAGGGCGGCAGCAAGGATTCCGGCAGCCGCTATACTTATTACACCGCGCGCATCCCCGCCGAAAACTACCGCAGCTTTTTGACCGCCGCCGGGGAAGCCGGGAACGTGACCTCGCTGAACGAGAGTGCGCAGGACATTACTGCTGAGTATGTAGATGTGGAAGCCCGCCTGAAAGCCCTGAACGACCAGCGTGACCGCCTGAACGCCCTGGCCGACAAAGCTGAAACCACCGCCGACCTGCTGGAAATTGAAAGCCAGCTTTCGGATGTGCAGTATCAGCTGGAAAGCTACACCGGCCAGATGCGGCTGATGGATAACCAGGTGCGCTATTCCACCGTGGATATTTCCCTGCAGGAAGTGCGGGTACTGACCCCCACCGCCACCACCTTTGGCGAAAAGTTTGTGGAAGCCGTTACCAGCGGCTGGCGCGGCTTTGTGGATGGGGCCGAAGATCTCATCCTGGTGGTGGTTTACCTGTGGCCGGTGGTGCTGATCGTGCTTGCCATCCTGCTGGTGGCACGGCCCGCCCTCAAGCGCCGCAAGGCCCGCCGGGCGGAGAAAAAGCAGGCCAAGCTCGCTGCAAAGGCTGCCGCTGTGCAGGCGCAGCCAACAGAACCCACTAAGCCGGATGACACCGCAAAATAAATTTGATTCTCTCTTTCCTGTTTATAGCAAAGCGGGCGCGCCGTCTATTGCATAACGGTGCGCCCGCTTTGTTTTATTTTTACCGGCTGTGCTTACAGGCCGTACAGCTCGGTATATTTGTTTTTCAGGTAGTTGGTGTAGTGGGCGGCATCAAATGCGCCGCCGCACAGGCTTTGCACCAGCCACTGCGGTTCCTTGGCGCGGCCATGCTGCCACACGCGGCTGCGCAGAGCGTCTTTCAGCGGCTGCATGTTGCCTTCGGCCCACTGGGCGTCCAGGTCCATGGATTTGCGCAGGTCATCCACCGCCTGTGCGCTGTAAGCACTGCCCAGCGCATAGCTGGGGAAGTAGCCCATATCGCCCATTGCCCAGTGGATATCCTGCAAACAGCCGTGGGTATCGTCCGGCACATCCACGCCAAGGTATTCCTTATACTTGGCGTTCCAGGCGGCGGGCAGGTCGGCCACGGTCAGGGTGCCCTGCATCAGGGCCTTTTCCAGCTCATACCGCACCATAATGTGCAAAGAGTAGGTCAGCTCGTCCGCCTCGGTGCGGATCAGGCTCGGCTCGGCGCGGTTGACGGCGCGGTAGATCTCTTCCTCGGTCACGCCGTTCAGCTGCTGGGGGAACAGCTCCAGCAAAGTGGGATACAAATAGTGGATGAACGCGCGGCTGCGGCCCACATAGTTTTCAAACAGGCGGCTCTGGCTTTCGTGCAGGCCGGTGGTTGCGCCGCCCGCCAGGATGGTATAATCATACTTAGGGTCAACGTTCAGCTCATACAGGGCATGGCCGCCCTCGTGCGCCACGCTGTACAGGTTGGAGAACATATCCTGCGGCATATAATGGGTGGTAATGCGCACATCGCCGTGCCAGAAGCCGGAGGTAAAGGGGTGTTCCGTTTCGCCCAATACGCAGTGGTCCGGGTCCAGCCCCCACACTTCCATGATCTTTTTGGAAAGCTTGCGCTGCTGCTCAATGGGCCAATCCTGATACAAAAAGTCGGTGCGGATGGCGCTGCCGCGCTCTTTTATGGCAGCCAGCAGCGGCACAATGGTCTCGCGCAGGGCGGCAAAGAAAGTATCGCACTGGGCAATGGTCAAGCCGTGTTCATAGCGGTCCAGCCAGACTTCATACGGGTCGCGGTCAGGGGCAAAATAGTGGGCCTGCGCGCGCAGGGATTCCACAATTTTTTCCAGATACGGGGCAAAACTGGCAAAGTCATTGCCGCGCTTTGCCTTGCCCCATGCGGGCATGCTTTCCTGCGTCAGCTTGGTGAACGCGGCGTACTCTTCTGCCGGGATCTTGCCAATCTCGTCATAGCTGCGCTGCAACTCCCGCACTTCTGCCTTTTCCTGTTCGATTTCGGCATCAGCGGCAGCGCGCTGCAGCAGGGCGGCGGTGTCAGCGCTGACCAGCTGGTCAAAGTAGGCGCGGCTCAGCACCTCCATGGCTTCGGCGCGGCCCGCGCTGCTTTCCGGCGGGGCTACCGTCTCACTGTCATAATCGGCAACGGCCATTGCGTACTGGTAGGCATACAGTCTTTTCTCCAGCTCGCGCAGAGCTTTGATGGAATCTTTCATTGAGTTCTCCTTTCCGCCGGGGCGGCGGTTTTTATTCATGGTTTATTATAGCACACCCGGCGGCTGTTCGGCCAGTTAGCAGCACAAAACCGAAAAACTTTGCCCTGCGGCACATTTTCCCCCAACTGCCCATTGTCAGGCGCGGGAGCGGGCCTGTATAATGGTTATAATGTTTTTTATTTTGCCCCTGAGCGTGGGGGATTCAGGAGAACGCCATGAAAAAACAAGCCTCAACCCTGCTGCCTGCACTGCTGGACCTGCTGCGGCAGTATCTGGCGCTGGATATGGCCGTATACGCCGGACACGCCACCTTGCTGCTGCTTACGGCAGCGCTGCCGCTGCTGATGTGGGTGCTGGTCATCATCAACATGCTGCCGTTTTATTCGGTTTCGGACATTGCCGCGCTGGTTGCCCAGCTTTTGCCGGATATCCCGGCCATCCAGTCAATGGCGGTGGATGTGATTGCCAACCTGAATAATCAGTCCACCACCTTCATGGCTTCCTTTGCCGCCATCACCACGGTGATTTCCGCTTCCGGTGGGATGGCCGCGGTGCAAAAGGGGCTGCAAAAGCTGACCCCCGGTGCCCGCAAAACAATGTTTGACCGTTTGTGGGCTGTGCTGTATACCTTTTTGTTTGAGGGCCTGATGTTGGTTGCCATAGTGGTGCAAAGCCTGAGCCCAATCCTGCGCGGGCTGGCCGGGCTGCTGCCGCTACATACCCTGGTGGGCGGGCTGCTGCAGCGGCTGCACAGCCTGCTCAGCATCAGTGCTGTGCTTTCGTTGGCGCTTTCGCTGCTGACGGTAACACTGATCTACACCTATGTGCCCGGCGGCAAGCGCCGCATACGGGATCAGCTGCCGGGGGCCGCCGCTGTGGTAGCGGTGTGGACGCTGTTTTCCAAAATATTCTCGTTTTACATCGGGCATTTCTGGAAGTTATCGTACATTTACGGTTCTTTGGCTGCAATCGTGCTGATTACGCTTTGGCTGAATGTGAACATCAATGTGCTGTTTTTGGGTGCCGGGCTGAACGCAAAGATTCAGGGGATGGGGCAGGAGAAAAAGGGACCGGATGCTTGAGATACACCCTAGGGCGCGATACCCTCATCGCACAGGGAAGAAACGCAAATATTGGGCTGCGAACCTGCAAACCATGCGTAGGAAACGACGCTCGCATCGTCCTGCATGGCGGGCCGTAATATGCGCACACGTCGGGATGAGGGCATCCCGCCTTACGTGGCCGGGCGTACAATGTGCGCTCCCAAGGGCTCCACAGGGTCAAACGCTTTTTTCTAACGCATTAAACCCATACAAACGCTACCTGATACACCAACAGGGCGGCCGGGAAGTTTTCCCAGTCGCCCTGTTTTATTGCTCTCGTTTTATTGCTTTCTTTGAACCGTGAACTTATTCAGCGGTCTTATACCCATCGGGGTTGTGGCTCTGCCAGTTCCAGCTGTCGCGGCACATTTCGTCAATGCCGTACTCAGCTTCCCAGCCCAGCTCACGCTTGGCCTTGCTGGGATCGCACCAGCACTCGGCAATATCGCCGGGGCGGCGCGGGTCAATGACATAGGGCAGCTCCTTGCCGCAGGCCTTGCTGAATGCATGAATCACATCCAGCACACTGTAGCCGTGGCCGGTGCCCAGGTTGCAGATGAACAGGCCGGGCTTTTCTTCCAGCTTTTTGATGGCTGCCACATGGCCGCGGGCCAGGTCCACAACGTGGATGTAGTCGCGCACGCCGGTGCCATCGGGGGTAGGGTAATCATTGCCGTACACATGCACTTTTTCCAGCTTGCCAACGGCAACTTTGGCGATGTAGGGCACCAGGTTGTTGGGGATGCCGTTCGGGTCCTCGCCGATCTTTCCGGAAGGATGTGCGCCGATGGGGTTGAAGTAACGCAGCAGAGCAACGTTCAGCTCCGGGTCTGCCTTGCAGCAGTCGGTCAGGATGCGCTCGGTAAACACCTTGGTAGTGCCATACGGGTTGGTGGTTGCACCAACAGGGAAATCCTCGCGGATGGGCACGCTGGCGGGGTCGCCGTAAACCGTTGCGGAGGAGGAGAAGATGATGTTATGGCAATCGTAACGGCGCATAACATCCAGGATGTTCAGGGTACAGTTCAGGTTGTTGGAGTAATACTCGATGGGCTTGGAAACGCTTTCGCCCACGGCCTTGTAGGCGGCAAACTGGATCACACAGTCAATGCCGGGATTTTCCGTAAAGACCTTTTCAACTGCCGCATGGTCGGTCATGTCTGCTTCCACAAACTTGAAATCCTTACCGGTGATCTCGCGCACACGCTTCAGGGCTTCGGGGCAGGAGTTGTAATAGTTATCTGCCACCACAATATCGTAACCCGCATTGAGAAGCTCCACACAGGTATGGCTGCCGATGTAACCGGCGCCGCCGCTGACCAAAATAGACATACTGATCGCTCCTTTACACAATATGGAAAGTTGTTGCCGGGATTTTGTATCTTCAACAGGGCATCCGCAGGGTTTGCTTCGTTCCCTTGTTGATTTTATTCTAACGTCTTTATCACAATATGGAAATAGATGTTTCCATGTTTGATATGTAACTTTGTTGTTACCTTTACCGTTCGCACAGATGCAGCGGGTGCGGGGCGCGGCGGTAAGCGCCGGGCGTTTGGCCGGTCAGGGCGTGGAACCGCCTGCTGAACCACGCCAGGGAGCCATACCCCAGCATACGGGCCGTTTCGCCGGGGCCGTACCCCTGGGTCAGCAGCAGCGCTGCCTGTTCGGCTTTCATGCAGGAGAAATACTCCATCGGCCCCATGTGGGTGCGGGCGCGGAACGCCTGCTGCAATGCCACGCGGGAGCAGCCATTGGCATCGCACACCTGGTCCAGCGCCAGCGGCTTTTCAATGTTCTGCGCAAAGTACAGGCGCACGCTTTCCACAAGGGCTGCCTGCTCCTGCTCGGCGCGGGCACGGGGGCTTTGTTTGCGGGTGCGTTGCCTGCGGCGGGCCAACAGGTACAGCAGCTGTGCCAGATAGATGGTTTGCAGCTCTTTGCCGCCAAACGGGATTTCCGCGCGGCGGGCGGGCATCTGGCAGGCATCCTGCACCGGCTGGAACACCTCGCGCACCGTTTCTGCCAGCTGGCGCAGACAGCTTTTTTCGGCGTTGCCGAGCCGCATATGGCAGCTGCGGAAAGAATCCATCGCACTGCCGTCCGCGGTAAATTCCACGCGGAACACCTCCGGCGGAACTTCGCCCACTGCGCGCATGGCAAACAGCTCTGCGGGCTGGTGGAACAAAATCTGCCCGGCGCGCAGCAGCACCCGGTGGGTATCGCACAGCTCTTCCACCATACCGCTTTTTACATATACCAGCAGCCAGCCCTCACAGGTGCGCTCCGGCGTTTGCTGGCCAATGCGCCATTCGGATTCCGCCGCACTGGCAATCCCTGTTACCCGCAGCGGCCATTCATCCCCATACATGCCTTCACCTCCCCTGTTCAGGTTGCTTCATCGCTTGCGGTCCAGTTCTGGCCTGCGCCGTTGCTGAACACACCGGGCGGGTCCTGCGTTGCCGCCGGGAACTGCTCGCTCCCAGGGAAGCTGTCCACCAGCCCCAGGCGGTAAGCCGTCAGCGGGCAGAGCGTTTTTTCGATATGCTCATAGCTGATGCCGTTATCGCTGTTGTAGGTGTAATACATAATAGCATCCGGCCAGGTGTTCAGCACATACTGCGCCAGCGGCTGGGTCACAAACGTATCCCGGCTGCCGACGTAAAGGTCTGCCGCACCAAACAGATGCAGGATCTCGTGGGCATACACGGTGGGGCTGTTGTAGGTTTTCTCCCCCGCATAGGAATCATAGAGATAAAGACAGCTGAATTCATTCAGGTAATTACCGCCATTCTCCAGATAATGCAAAATGGAGTAGGAAGCCCCCTCCACCGGCAGAAAGATCAGGTAGCCAATGCTTGCCGTGCCGTATTGCTGCTGGATGAATTCCACATCCACCTGTGCGGTCAGGGTGTCCACATCGTCATAGAACGTTGTGCCGGTGGTGGTATCTTCCGTCAGACTGGCTTTGTAGGCGGCAAAGGTGCTCAGATTGTTTTCGCCGGTATCGTAATAGATTTTCGGCTGGGCGTTATAGGTCTGCGCCTGCTGGGTGATCCAGTCCACCGCCACGGCAAGGTTCTGCCGCGTCTGGGCCAGGGCTTCCTCGGTCCAGGGGTTGGCGTCATCCTGCAGATAAATGCTGTACAGCACGCTGGGCCATGCCAGCAGCCCGCAGCTGCCGTACACCTGCTGTAAATCTTGCTGTTGGGCAGGGGTCTGGGTGGGGGTTGGGCTGGGGGCCACGGTGGGCTGGGGGCTGGTTTCAATATGGGGGATCGTTGCCTGTGCGGGTGCGGCAGGCTGTGCCGCGCACCCGGCCAGCAGGCAGAGCCCCATGGCAAGGGCGGCAAGGTGGAGCAATACGCGCGGCTTTTTCATTCGCGCTTACTCCGGCAGCACCAGCTGCGGCTTGCCGTCAGCATCCGCTGCCAGGGTCACGGTCTGACCACCGGTCAGGCGGCCCGCCACAATGGCTTCGGCCACGGGGTCCTCCAGCGTTTTGCGGATGGTCTTGCGCAGTTCACGCGCACCAAAACGGGTGGATGTTTCGTTCACGATGGCTGCCAGTGCCTGCGGGGTATATTCCAGCTTCAGGCCGCGGGCTTCCAGGCCGGGCTTGTACTCGTCCAGCATCAGGGCAGCGATCTTTTCCAGGTCAGCCTGTTCCAGCGGGCGGAAGGTGATCACTTCATCCACACGGCCCAGGAACTCCGGCCGCAGGAACTCCTGCAGCGCTTTCATGCTCTTTTCGCGGCTGACCTGCTCTTCGGTGCGGCCAAAGCCAGTCAGGGCGGTGCGGTCCGAAGAACCGGCGTTGGAGGTCATGCAGATCACGGTATTGGAAAAATCCACCGTGCGGCCCTGGGCATCGTTGATCTTGCCCTCGTCCAGGATCTGCAGCAGGATGTTCATCACATCGGGGTGGGCCTTTTCGATTTCATCAAACAGGACCACGCTGTAAGGATGGCGGCGCACTTTTTCGGTCAGCTGGCCGGCTTCATCATAACCCACATAGCCCGGAGGGGAACCGATCAGGCGGGACACCGCGTACTTTTCCATATACTCACTCATGTCAATGGAGATCAGCGGGTCCACGGTATCAAACAGCTGATTGGCCAGCTGCTTGACCAGCTCGGTTTTGCCCACGCCGGTGGGGCCGACAAAGATAAAGCTTGCCGGGCGGTGGCGGCCAGACAGGTCTGCCCGCGCACGCTTAACGGCCAGCGCTACGCTGTGCACAGCTTCGTCCTGGCCGATGATATGCTCTTTCAGGGCATCTTCCAGCCCCATCAGGCGGCCATACTCGGTCTCTTTGATTTTAACCGCCGGAATGCCTGTCCACAGCTCCACAACCGGGGCCACATCGTCCGCCGTTACTTGGATATCGGCCACGCGCAGCTCCAGCGCGGGCAGCTTTTGGCGCAGCTGGGCCAGCTCGGTCTTGGTTTTGGCCAGTTCCTCGTAATCAATAGCGGCATCGCCCTGCTTTTCGGGGTCGGGGTTTTCCAGATCATGCTCTTTGGTTTCCAGCTCTGCCACCTGCTTTTGCAGGTTCAGGAACTCGGTAATTTCAGGGTGGCGCAGGTTGCAGCAGGCGCAGGATTCATCCAGCAGGTCAATAGCCTTATCCGGCAGGTAGCGGTCGGTGATATACCGTTCCGACAGGTGTACCACATCCGCCACGATGGAATCGGGCACACGCACGCAGTGATACTTTTCGTAATAACCTTTTACGCCGCGGATAACCGCAATGGCATCATTGATGGAGGGTTCTTCCACCTTGACGGGCTGGAAGCGGCGCTCCAGCGCAGAATCTTTTTCAATAAACTTGCGGTACTCGGCAAAGGTCGTTGCGCCGATAACCTGGATCTGCCCGCGGGACAGGGCCGGTTTCATGATGTTGGCGGCGTTCATAGCGCCGTCCGAATCCCCGGCGCCGACAATGTTGTGGATCTCGTCAATGAACAAGATCACATTGCCGGCGGCCTTGATTTCAGAAAGCAGGCCCTTGACGCGCTGTTCAAACTGGCCGCGGAACTGGGTGCCTGCCACAAGGGCCGTCAGGTCCAGCAGGTAGATCTCTTTATCCTGTAAGCGGGCGGGCACTTTGCCTTCGGCAATGCGCTGGGCAATGCCCTCGGCAATGGCGGTTTTGCCAACGCCGGCTTCACCGATCAGGCAGGGGTTGTTTTTCTGGCGGCGGCACAGAATCTGCACCGTGCGGTATACCTCACGGTCACGGCCAATGATGGCATCCAGCTTGCCGTCCTTGGCTTTCTGGGTCAGGTTTTCGCAGTAGGTGTCCAGGTATTTGCGCTGGCCGCGGCCACGCTGTTTTTTGGACTTTTCGCCCTTCTCCTCAGCCTTGGGGGTTCCGCCAAAGCCAAAGGGGAACACCGGCGAACCGCCGGGCACAAAATCATCCCCGGTATCGTCGGGGTTCTGCATATCGCCGTCCATCATGGGCATCATGGCGCCGCTTTCCTGCGCTTGCTGCATCAGGTCGGCCATGTGCTCTTCTATGCTGGCCAGCTGGTCATCGGTCATATTAAACCGCTTCATCAAATCATCCACAGGCTGAATATGCAGCTCCCGCGCGCAGGTCAGGCAGTAGCCTTCCTGCACCGGTTTGCCGTTTTCCAGCCGCTGTACAAACACAACCGCCTGTCTTTTTTTACAGCGGGTACATAACATATGGTTCACCTCTCTATGGGGTATTCGATTGGATCGGGAATGCCGAAACGCGCACATAACATGCGTTTTCAGAACTTTTCCCATGTACTATTATCCCCCACCCCACTGATATTTGCAAGAGGGGCGGGGGGAATGTTCAGATATTGTTAATCAATAGCGGGTCAAAAACGGGTTCAGGTTTGCCAAAAGTCCATAGATCACGCTTCGGTTCAGGGTGGCTGTGGTCAAAAATTCCAGCTTGCCGCCGGTCAGGTTTGCCGCCACCCACAGCAGAATGGACCAGATCCAGCAGTTCAGCAAACCGCTGACAAAGCCGAACGCAAAGCCCAAAATGCGATTCAGCCCACCGATGAGCGGGATGGCGTTGATGCCGCGCAGCACCCGCCCCAGCATCCGGCAGAGCACCCGCACCACGATCCAGACCGACAAAAACACAACGGCCTGAATAACCGGCAGAAACAGCGGTTCCAGCGCATTGACCACCTGCGGCACCGCATTGCTGGACGCCGCACTGACGGTATCGATCAGCTTTTGCTGGATCGGCTGCGGCAGAAAGGTCAGCGCATGGATTGCCTGGGCCAGATCTCCGCCGGTCTTTTCCAGCGTGTCAGCCACAACATCGGTAACGTGGCTGGCAACATATTTATCATAAATGCCGCCGGCCCAAACGCGGGTGCCGTAAGTGCCGCCGATAATGCCCGCCACGGAGCCGATAAGGCTCACCAGTCCGGAGGCAAAACCGCGGCGGCGGCCGGCTTCGGCCGCGCCCAGCACCAGCAAAAGAAAAATCACATCATAAACAATGCCAATATACTGTGTCATAACTCTACCATACTTTCCCATGCCGCACAGCATCATTCGTGCGGCGCATTCAGAACCTCTACCGTGCCGGAAATAAATACCAGTGTTTCGCGGGCGTTGATGACCGCCTGCGGTGCCGCACCATAATCCCGGCTCCAATTATGGGTGCCGTCATAGCCATAGCTTTCCACACCGGACGCTGTCAGCAGATAGACCGCCGTTGCGGTACTGCTGACGCTTTTGGCCTGCCCGGCGGCAACGCTCGCCAGCTGGTTGAGCGAATCATCCAGCGTGACCAGGGTATCGCCGCCGCGCACCGCCAGCAGCAGCGCCGTGCTGCGCCCGCTGATGGACACGCTTTGCAGGGTGGCCCCGCCATAATCATAGCGGGCACTCTCGGTGCCATCGCTCACGTTGATGATGGCGGCATAGGTATCAAAAACAGCCAGCACGCGGCTGCTGCTGATCCATTTCAGCTTCAGGATCACGCTGCCGGTATCCGCCACATAAAACGGCCCGGCAGTATCCGAATTGGTGTTCATCATGCGCACGGTAGTGCGCAGCTGGCCGTCCCTCGCGGCCACCGTTGCCGCGGCAAAGCGGTGGTTATCCGTGGCAAAAGACAATGCAATGGGGGTGCCGTCGGTGCTGGTCAGCTTCCAGGTAAAGGGGTCCCCGCTGAAAGAAGCATCGTACACCATCACTTCCGCCGCATAGCGGTCAGACTCCGTCACCACGGCCAGGGTGCCGTTCTGCGCCATTTCGCACAGCATAATGGCGTTATTAAAGCTTTTGGCGTACAGCTGGCGGGTGCGGCTCTGCACCGTCAGCTCCTTGCCCGCGCGGTTATACAGCACAAAGCGGGTATTGCCCACGGCCAGCGCCGGGCGGGCATAGCCGGGCTGGATGGTGCGGATCTTTGCGCCGTAAGCGGAATAGACCGCCACATCCTCATTATCCATCTCCACAAAACCGCCCGCCAGGGGTTCCACCTGGGTCGGCGTGCGGATGCCGGTGTTGGCGGGCCAACCCGCCCCGGCGCGGTTGAGATACAGCGAGATAGAATCCGTCATATCCCCCAGCATGGCAATGGATGTACCCAGCAGGCCGCTGCCCACCGCCATAACGGCGGCAATAATCAGCACCACCAGAACAACGGCAATGCGCCTGCGGCGCTGGCGGCGGCGCAGAATAGGGCTGATGGGCCGCAGCGTTGCCGCCGGTGCCGCAGCTGCGCCCTGCTCTTTGGGCGGCAGGGTGCTGGGTGCGCTGCGCTCCGGCGCTGGGCGTTCCCGTTCCGGCTGCTGTTTGGAGGCAGGCGGCGGGGTTGGCGGGGCTTCGCCCCGTTCCCGCGCCAACATACGGCGGCGGCGTTCCAGCCGCTCTTTTTCTTCACGGTTCAAGGGCTTCGCCTCCTTCCCGTCTTGTTGTGTTACTCATTTAGGGCAATACCGCACAATTCCCGCCTAACGGCTCAAGCACCGCTCCGGCGGCTGCGGCACGGCATCTGCGTTGCCAAAATGCTCGATAATGTCGGGTTGCGGTACCCGCATCGTGCTTCGGGGGCAAAAGCCCCTCGCACTCTGCGACCGCTGCCCCTGCTTCGGTTCGCTGTTTCCGCCACTGGCGGCGCTCACCTTTGCAGCATCCAGTATTATCTGCGCTTTTGGCTTGGCATCTGCCGCACCTCGCTCGCCGTATCGGCACTTAGAATTATGCGGTATTGCCTTAGTTGTTTCAGTCGTTCGGGCGCTCTAAATCCGGGTACTGCACATCCCACAAAAACAGCCCCCTGGCGGGCAGCGTGGGGCCGGCCTGGCCACGGTTCCTGCTTTGCAGCAGAGCGGGCACAGCGGCCGGATTCATTTTGCCAAGGCCCGCCTGCAGCACCGTACCGGCCAGAATGCGCACCATGTTGTACAGGTAGCCGTCCGCTGTTACGGACAGGGTATACAGCTCGCCATCCTGCTGCACGGTGCAGGCGGTGATGGTGCGCACCGTATCGCCGTGGGCTGCGGCTGAAGAACCCGAAGCGCACAGCGCCAAAAAGTCATGCCTGCCAACAAAATGGGCAGCCGCCGCCTGCATGGCGGCAAGGTCCAGCGGGCCGTTGACCCGGTGGCAGGTCTCATAATCAAAGGGATCATCCACCGCGCTGCACCGCAGGCGGTAGTGGTAGGTTTTGGCGTGGGCGGCATAGCGGGCGTGGAAATCATCCGGCACCTGCTGCGCTGCCAGTGCCCGCACATCCATGGGCAGGCGGGCGTTCAACGCCAGCGGGATGCGCTGCACCGGGATGCGGCCATCATAATGGAAGTTCAGGGCAAACCGCCGGGCATGCACCCCGGCATCGGTGCGGGAACAGCCCTTTACATCGGGCCGGGTGCCAAACACGCTCTGCATAGCATCCTGCACCACCGCACACACCGTAACCCCATTGGGCTGCACCTGAAACCCCGAATAATTTGTGCCCTTGTAGGCAAGCCAGAGGAGAATATTCATGGGACACCTTTTGAGTTAGGAGGTAGGAGTGAGGAGTTTTTGGTGTGCGCATTCGCGCACATTTGGGATATCAAGTTTTACTCAATTTTCAAAACAGCGGCGCAAACCGCACCTTCAGCACCTAACTCCTACTTCCTACCTCCTACCTAATTTCAAATTCCCGCCATGAGCCAGCGGGTGGAGAGGATGACGGCGAGGCAGAGGGTGAGAACAACGGCGCATTTTACGTCCAGCGCGCCGAACTTGAGCACCTTCAGGCGGGTGCGGCCCTCGCCGCCGTGGTAGCAGCGGCATTCCATGGCCATGGCAAGCTCGTCCGCACGGCGGAACGCACTGATGAACAGGGGGATCAGCACCGGCACCAATGCCTTGATGCGGTCCATGAACTTGCCGTTATCCAGCATTGCGCCGCGGGCTTTCTGGGCGTTCATGATCTTTTCGGTCTCATCGATCAGCAGCGGGATAAACCGCAGGGCGATCGTCATCATCATGGCAAGCTCATGCACCGGCAGGTGCAGCTTGGCAAAGGGTTTCAGCAGCGCTTCAATGGCATCCGTCAGCACAATGGGGCTGGTGGTGTAGGTCAACAGGCTGGTGCCGGCGATCAATGCCACAATGCGCACCGCCATCAGCACCGCATAGCTCACACCCTCGCGGTAGATGTGGATAAAGCCAAAGTGTACCAGCGGTTCGCCCTCGCCGGTGATGAAGAACAGGTTGAGTACCGCGGTGAACAGCACAATGGGAACGATCGGCTTTAAGCTCTTGACGATCAGCTTGATGGGAATCTGCGCCACTTTGTACAGCAGAGCCAGCAGCGCCAGCGAAAGTGCAATGCCCAGCGGGTTGGACGCCATAAACAGCACAATGATGTAGGCAATGGTGGCAATAATTTTTAAGCGCGGGTCGCAGCGGTGCACCACCGAGTTGCCGGGGAAGTGCTGGCCAATGGTAATATCACGCAGCATCAGTCAGCGCCCCCTTCCTGTACGGTTTTGTGGTTCTGCGGCAGCGGAACGGCCTTGTCCGGGTGTTTGGCGTTCCAGGCTTTCAGCACGGTTTTGACCGCATAGGGCACGGTGTACACATCCGTGTCGATCTCCATGCCCATTGCTTTCAGCATCAAAAACACCTGGGTGACCTGCGGAACGGAAAGCCCCAGTTCCAGCAGCTCCGGTGCGCGGGCAAAGACCTTTTCCACCGTGTCATACATGGCCACTTTCGCCTTGCTCATCACCAGTACGCGGTTGGCATAGCGGGCGATATCTTCCATTGAGTGGCTGACCAGAATGACCGTGATGCCGGTCTGCTCGTGGTAGTTTCGGATCTGGCTCAGGATGGTATCGCGGCCTTCGGGATCAAGGCCTGCTGCGGGTTCGTCCAGCACCAGGATCTTGGGCTCCATGGCCATAACGCCCGCAATGGCAACGCGGCGCTTTTGCCCGCCGGAAAGTTCAAACGGGCTTTTTTGCAGCAGCGCTTCATCCAGGCCAACAAACTCTGCCGCGCGCTTGACGCGGCGGGTGATCTCTTCTTCATCCAAGCCCATGTTGCGCGGGCCATAGGCGATATCCTTCCAGCAGGTTTCTTCAAACAGCTGGTATTCCGGGTACTGCATGACCAGCCCCACAAGGAAGCGGAAATCCCGCAGGTTTTCGCCCTCCGCCCACATATCGCGGCCATCAATAATGATCTTGCCGCTGGTGGGGCGGTTCAGGCCGTTGAAATGGGCGATCAGCGTGGATTTGCCGGACCCGGTCGAGCCCATCACACCGACAAAATCACCTTTTTCAATTGAGAAGCTCACATCATCCAGCGCTGCGGTTTCGTCCGGCATACCGGCGTTATACACATAGCGCAGATGTTCCACTTTAATGATCTCTGACACGTTACATTCCTTCCCGCACGGTACCGCCCCGGTCCCTCTTTTGCCGGGTGCAGTCTGTGCCTTTTCTGGTTGGGGAAAATTGGTTGTTTGGGTTTCCTCGCAGAAGCGGCGGGGGCGGGTGCCCCCGCCCTACAGGGGTGTTGCCGCCCAAAAGGCACGGCATTTTATTTCAGCAGGTCAAAAATGGCCTTGGCGCATTCTTCGGGGGTAATGATGTTTTCCGGCATAGGCAGGCCGGCGGCGGCCAGTTCATCCCGCAGCTCGGTGGCCTGGGGTACATCCAGGTGGTAGCCATGCAGCCGCTTGGTCTGGCTGAACACCTGTTCAGGGGTGCCCTCCATCACAATGCGTCCGCGGCTCATGACCAATATGCGGTCGGCCTGGGCGGCTTCCTCCATATAGTGGGTAATGGACACAATGGAAATGCCTGCATCCCGCAGGTTGCGGATGGTTTTCATTACCTGGGCGCGGCCGCGGGGGTCCAGCATGGCAGTGGATTCATCCAGAATCAGGCAATCCGGCCGCATGGCAATCACGCCCGCGATGGCAACACGCTGCTTTTGACCGCCGGAAAGTTTGTGCGGCGCTTTATTGCGCTGTTCATAGATCCCCGCCAGCTTCATGGCGTCATCCACGCGGGTGCGCATTTCCCCGGTGGGCACGCCAAGGTTTTCCAGCGCAAAGGCAACGTCCTCTTCCACCACGGTGGCAACGATCTGGTTGTCCGGGTTCTGGAACACCATGCCCACTTTCTGGCGAATGTCGTACAGCTTTTCATCGGTGCGGGTGTCCATATCTTCCACCAGCACGGTGCCGCTTTCCGGCAGCAGAATGGCGTTAAAATGCTTGGCCAGGGTCGATTTACCGCAGCCGTTGGCACCCAGCACAGCCACAAACTCGCCGCGGTGTACTTCCATCGACACCCCGTCCACAGCAAAGTTCGGCTGCTCCGTATCATACCGGAACCGCACATCCTGCGCCTGTAAAATATCGTTTTCTTTCATGTGGTATCCCCTATTCTGAATAATAGTGTGATCCAAAATTTTTAGTTAGGAGGTAGGAGTGAGGAGTTAGGAGTTGAAAGGAGCTAAGGCAATACCGCATAATTCTAAGTGCCGATACGGCGAGCGAGGTGCGGCAACGCAGATGCCGTGCCGCAGCCGCCGGAGCGGTGCTTAAGCCGTTAGGCGGGAATTGTGCGGTGTTGCCCTAAAGTTAATCCTGCAAGGTTAGCGGGCGCACAATGTGCGCCCCTACGGAGCATTGCAATTTTAATTGCTCATTCCTAATTCCTAATTAACTCCTAACTCTCATTCTTCCCACACTGCGGTAGCGCCGCAGGGCACTACGCCGCCGGTGGCGGTTACGGGCAGGCCGATCTCATCGCAGCTGGTGTGGCCGCCCACTTTGGGGCAGAGGGTGGTTTTGAGCACATACTCCATAACCGCCGGGCTCAGGCCCTCGGTGTAGGAGTTGATGGCAAAGAACAGCGGCTTATCGCTGAGCACCTGTTCTGTCAGGGTGATGAGGTCATAGACGTTATCTTCCAGCTTCCAGATCTCACCGTTGGGGCCGCGGCCATAGCTGGGCGGGTCCATGATAACGGCGTCATAGCGGCTGCCGCGGCGGATCTCGCGCTGCACAAACTTGGCACAGTCATCCACGATCCAGCGGCAGGGGCGGTCGGCCAGGCTGCTGGCCTGGGCGTTTTCCCGTGCCCAGGCCACCATGCCTTTGGAAGCATCCACATGGGTCACGCTGGCACCGGCGGCCAGGCAGGCCAGTGTTGCGCCGCCGGTGTAGCCGAACAGGTTGAGCACCTTGACGGGACGGTCGGCAGCCTTGATCTTTTCCTGGTACCAGGCCCAGTTCACAGCCTGCTCCGGGAAGACGCCGGTATGCTTAAAGCCGGTGGGGCTGACGATCAGCGTCAGGTCCTGCCATTTGATGTTCCACTTCTGGGGCAGCTTTTTGTGATAGTCCCACTGGCCGCCGCCCTTGGCGGAACGGTAATAGATAGCGTCTGCCCTGGCCCACAGGGGGCTGACTTCCTCGTTTTTCCAGATGATCTGCGGGTCGGGGCGGATGAGCAGCGTTTTGCCCCAGCGTTCCAGGCGGTTATGATTCGTTGCGTCGATCAGCTCGTAATCGACCCAGGTATCGGCGGGGCGCATCAGCACACCCCCGGAATACGCTGGCGGATCATATCGGCAATGCGCTCTGCGCTGGACTGGATGGCTTCCATATCCTCGCCTTCCACCATCACGCGGATCTTGGGCTCGGTGCCGGAAACACGCACCAGCACGCGGCCCATGCCCATCAGGTTCTGCTGCTGGCTCTCAATAAAGCCGGCAATGTATTCATCTTCTTTATAAGCCTGCTTCTGCTCCTTGTCGGCAGTCAGGTTGATGAGCACCTGCGGGAACTTGGTGTAAACGGCGTTCAGCTCGCTCATCTTGGTACCCTCTTCGCGGTGCTTGCGGGCCAGCAGCTTCAGCAGCTTGCCTGCGGTCAACTCACCGTCGCCGGTGGTGGAGTGGTGCAGGAAAATAACATGGCCGCTCTGCTCGCCGCCGATGGCATAACCGCGGGCGCGCATCTCTTCCAGCACGTAGCGGTCGCCTACAGCGGTGCGGGCGGTGTCAATGCCAATGGACTGCATATACTTCATAAAGCCCAGGTTGGACATAACCGTCACCACGGCGGTATTTCCGTCCAGGCGGCCGCGGTCTTTCATATCCTTGGCAACCAGCGCAATGATCTTGTCGCCGTCGATCTCTGCACCCTTTTCATCGCAGGCCAGGCAGCGGTCTGCATCGCCGTCAAAGGCAATGCCGCAGTCAAAGCCGCCTTCCACGACCTTCTTTTCCAGCCGGTCCAGGTGGGTGGAGCCGCAGCCATCGTTGACGGAAACGCCGTCATCCAGCGTGCCGGTAAAGCTGCACTGGCAGCCCAGGCGGGGGAACAGTTTCTGCGCCACCTTGGCAGAAGCACCATTGGCGCAGTCAAACAGCACATTCAGGCCGGAAAGATCTGCATCAATGTGCTGCTCCAGAGCATCCACATAGTCATCCACAGCGGTATCCAGGCGGTGAACGCGGCCGATCTCGGCACCATCACAGATCTTGATATCCTCGCAGTTTTTGAAGATATGAGCCTCAATGCGGTTTTCTACTTCATCGGGCAGCTTGTAGCCATCGCCCTTGAAAATCTTGATGCCGTTGAACTCCATCGGGTTGTGGGACGCGGAGATCACAATACCGGCGTCTGCGCCGTATTTGCGCACCAGATAGGCCACGCCGGGGGTGGGGATCACACCCAGCAGGTCAACGTCTGCGCCAACGCTGCACAAACCGGCAGCCAGGGTGCATTCCAGCATATCGCCGGAAACACGGGTATCTTTGCCAATCAGAATACGGGGACGGTGGCCGTCCAGACTGGTCAGCTCTGCGGCAGTTGCGCGGCCGATCTGCAGGGCCAATTCACAAGTCAGGTCTTTGCCCGCCACACCGCGGACACCATCGGTACCAAACAATTTACCCATATCGTCAAGTCCTTTCCATCTATCAAAGTCAACACATTGAACTATAATGAATAAAGAATAAATAATAAAGAATAATTTTGGTGGACCGCGGTGCTGCGCACCGCTCAAAATAAGGCCTGCGGCCCTGCCCTGCCAAAAAGCTCCTAACTCCTACTTCCTAACTCCTACCTGTTTAATACATTCTCTGCTGCCCATCCACCTCGTCGGCGTCTTCGGCGCGCAGGTGTTTGGGGACGGGCATGTTCAGATGCTCATAGGCCAGGCGGGTCACGCAGCGGCCGCGGGGGGTGCGGGTCAGCATACCCATCTGCATCAGGTAGGGTTCGCACACATCTTCCAGTGTTACACTTTCCTCACCAAGGTTGGCCGCCAGGGTATCCAGGCCCACCGGACCGCCGCCGTACAGCTCAATGATGGCACGCAGCACGCTGCGGTCCAGTTCATCCAGGCCCAGCTCGTCAATATCCATCTGGCGGCGGGCTGCCACAGCAGTGGGGCCGTCGATTGCCCCATCACCCTCCACGGTGGCAAAGTCACGCACGCGCTTGAGCAGGCGGTTTGCAATACGCGGGGTGCCGCGGGCGCATTTGGCCAGCTCCAGCGCACCGGGGCGGTCGATGGGGATATTCAAAATGCCCGCGCTGCGCATGATGATGGTAGCCAGTTCATCCGGGCTGTAGGGTTCCAGCTTGAGCAGAATGCCAAAGCGGTCACGCAGGGGCCCGGTCAGCTGGCCCGCGCGGGTGGTTGCGCCCACCAGGGTGAACCGCGGCAGGTTGATGCGGATGCTTTGGGCGCTGGGGCCCTTGCCGATCATGATATCCAGCGCGTAATCCTCCAGTGCGGGGTACAACACTTCTTCTACTTGGCGGGAAAGGCGATGGATCTCATCAATGAACAGGATATCGCCCTCCTGCAAATTGGTCAGCAGAGCGGCAAGATCGCCGGGCTTTTCGATGGCCGGGCCGGAGGTAATGCGGATCTGCACGCCCATCTCCTGCGCCACAATGCCGGCCAACGTTGTTTTGCCAAGGCCTGGCGGGCCGTACAGCAGAATATGGTCCATCGGTTCCCCGCGCTGCTGGGCGGCGCGCAGGTAAATGCGCAGATTGTTTTTGGCCTTTTCCTGACCGATATAATCATCCAGCGTTTTGGGGCGCAGGCTGACTTCCTCGGCGGCATCGGCCGGGGCGGCGTCCGGGCTGACCAGGCGGCTGGGATCCACCGTATATTCCGTATTTTGGCTCATTCAGGTCACTCCTTTACGCACGCGAAAGCCCGCGCAGTGCAATTTTGATAATATCCTGCACCGGCAGGGTTTCGTCAATGCGGGCCACAGCCGCAGCAGCATCCGAGGTGTTGTACCCCAGCGCCACCAGCGCGGCCACAGCCTGGGCGGGTGCGCTGGACGGAGCCGGCGCTGCTGCGGCGGCCCCGCCGCCAAAGCCAGTGCCATCCGCCAGGCCCTTGCCCACTTTGTCTTTCAGTTCCAGAGCAATACGCTGGGCCAGCTTGGGGCCAACGCCGTTCGCCTTGGTAAACGCCTTGTGGTCCCCGCTGGACGCCGCCAGTGCCACACGCTCCGGCGTCATGATGGACAAAATGGCCAGCCCGGCCTTGGGGCCAACGCCGCTCACGCTGGTCAGCATCTTGAAGCAGCTGCGCTGCTCCTCGGTGGCAAAGCCGTACAGCGAAACATCGTTTTCGGTCACGTTCATCACAGTATACACCGTGCCTTCCCGCCCGGGGGCAGGCAGACTTTCGGCTGTGGTCAGGGGCACCTGCACCGCATAGCCCACACCAGCGCAGCTGATGACCACGGTATCCAGTGTTTTCTTTAAGATTTTTCCGGTCAGCGAATAAATCATCGTTCGTTCCTATTTCTTATCCAAGATATATCTAAAATATGCTCTTACACCATTATGATTCTATGTTGCCGTGCGCCGGGTTTATTTGCCCTGCGGCCCTTATCTTGGGGCGGTGCCCATCAGGCGGCTGCGGGAGCAGTGACAGTGCGCTACGGCCATGGCCAGGGCGTCCGCTGTATCGTCCGGCTTGGGGATGGTTTGCAGGTGCAGCATGATGCGGGTCATTTCCTGGATCTGCTTTTTTACCGCCTTGCCATACCCGGTCACAGCCTGCTTGACCTGCATGGGGGTGTACTCATAAATTGGTACGCCGCACTGCGCGGCAGCCAGCAAAATCACCCCGCGGGCTTCCGCCACGCCGATGACGGTCGTCTGGTTATGCTGGTAGTACAGCTTTTCAATGGAGAGTGCTTCCGGCTGATAGCGGGTACAGATATCCTTGATGCCGTCATAAATTTCAATCAGGCGCTGTTCAAACGGCGTGTCCTTATCGGTACACACTGCGCCGTAAGCGATGGGCGCAAAACGGTTGCCTGCATATTCCACAACGCCCCAGCCCACGATCGCATAGCCGGGGTCGATGCCCAAAACCCGCATAGTATCCCCTTTCCCTGTGTTTGAATCTATTCAGGAAACGCCGCACCGGCAAAAGGGTGCACTATCCCCATTTAACTGTATCAGTATACCACAAAGCCGTGTATGCGGCAAGGAAAAGCCCTTCCGCATTTGCAAATTTCTTTTGCGGTGTTACGTTATATTTCATGTATTTTCTGAATTTTTTCATTTTTTTCGAAAAAAAGGCTTGCTTTTTCTGCTTGGATTTGGTATAGTATACAAGTCGCAAGGACATGCGCGGTTAGCTCAGCTGGTAGAGCATCTGCTTGACGTGCAGGAGGTCACAGGTTCGAGTCCTGTACCGCGCACCATAGAAAACACCGTAGATTCGTTAAAATCTACGGTGTTTTCTTTTGTTAGTACACACTTTAGTACACATTTGCCTATTTTCTTTGCAAGTCGTGCACCAAATCCCTATACACGTCCGGTTTTGTTTCTTTTAGCGCATCCATAAATTCATCTAGCACGCGCCAAACATGCCCAGCATCAGCCTTAATTACAGTTTCCAAAAACTCACTC
>ENA-UEYL01000599-UEYL01000599.1-human-gut-metagenome-genome-assembly--contig:-NODE-599-length-36008-cov-18.909104_pt1 | contig 36008 bp, 37 predicted proteins | sample MGYA00242941_ERZ507946 | MGnify/ENA primary metagenome ERZ507946 (study PRJEB26167, sample SAMN06115482) | human gut metagenome | host: Homo sapiens | place: China:Guizhou | collected 2015-03-11...
GGGCCAACAGGGGGAGCCGGAGTCGCCTTGCCGGCCTCGATCTGCAGCTTAATGTAGCCAGTAACTTTCTGTGCCATGATAAATGCACCTCCAAAAATCTGTGGTGAGTTGCGGCGCAGTGTTTCTGCGCCTCCCACGAGCGCGTGCACGCTGCACACGCTCTATAAGAACCGCACTGCGGTCTTACCTTGGTAAACGGAACTTGCCGATTGGTTACGGCAGCTCGACCTGACCGATCTCCACCTCTGCGGGGGTCTCGCGGCCGAACATATTGACCTTGAGCTTCACCTTGAAGTTCTCGGTATCAATGGCCTCCACAAGGCCCATAAAGCCTTCCAGAGGACCGGCGGTGATCTGCACGGTATCGCCGACAGCAAAATCGACGCTGAGCGGTGCAGCCTTCTCCACGCCCATCTTCTCCACTTCCTCAGCGGTCAGGGGAACGGGCTTGGAGGCGGGGCCGACAAAGCCGGTGCAGCCGCGCGTGTTGCGCACGACATACCAGGTATCGTCGTTCATCACCATTTTGACCAGAACGTAGCCGGGGAACAGCTTGTGCTCCACCATCTTCTGCTTGCCGTTCTTGTCGATCTCAGGAACCATCTCGACGGGAACCTTGATATCGCAGATCAGCTCCTGCAGGTGACGGTTCTCCACCATGGTCTGCAGGTCGTTGGCGACCTTGTTCTCGTAACCGGAATAGGTATGCACAACATACCAAAGAGCCTCAGTGGACTCATCTACCAGCTTGGTTGATTCTTCCATTTTGGTTGACCCTCCGTTTCAAGATGATTCTCAGGCGCCGATGATCAGGCCCAGAATACCACCAAAGATGGCATCCAGCAGGATCATCACAACCGCTGCGATCGCGACGGTCACAAGCACGACGACGGTATTGGTCTTGACATCCTGCTTGGACGGCCAGACCACCTTCTTCAGCTCGCTCTTGGTATCGCGGAAGAACTTTGCGACCCGTGCGCAGAAGCCCTTGACAGCGGCTTTAGCTTTGGCCACAAAGCCCGGCTTTTTCTCGGTTTTGTCTGCCATTATGCTCCGCCTTTCTTTTACTTGGTTTCGCGATGAACGGTGTGCTTCTTGCAGAAACGGCAATACTTCTTCATCTCGAGACGATCGGGGTTGTTCTTCTTGTTCTTCGTGGTGTTGTAGTTGCGCTGCTTGCACTCGGTGCAGGCCAGAGTGATTTTAACGGTCATTTGTTGACACCTCCATTATAACGGTTGTTTTGAACCTCCCTCGGGTGCGGGTGGCAGCTGTAAAAACAGGCGCACTTAATAACCCCGCAAAAGAGGTGATATCATTGTACCACGCGTTTTTCAATCCGTCAAGCAGAAAAAAGCGATTTTGAGAAACTTTTTTCGCAGCCGGCGTCTTTTTGTCCCAAGGCAGCTTTTTTGCATTCTGCTTGCATCGCGGGCGTAGATATTGTATAATGAATCGAAACGGCATTTTACCGGTTTGAAGCCGCCCCTTTACCGGGGGCTTTATAAATAGGAGTGAGATATCATGCAGTCTGCAAATAAAATGTGTGTGGCGCTGCTGTTCGGCGGTATGTCCAGCGAACATGAGGTCAGCTGTGTCTCTGCGGGCAACTTTGTCCGCAACATCGACCGCAGCAAATACGAGGTGCTCACCGTGGGCATCACCAAGGAGGGCCGCTGGCTCTATACCGAGGCCACGGCGGAACAGATGGCCGATGGCAGCTGGGAAGAGCTGCCCGGCAATATGGCCTGCGTGATCAGCCCGGACCGCGCCGACCACGGCATGATCCTGTTTACCCCGGACGGCCGGGTGGAAAAGATGCACCTTGACGTGGTGATCCCGGTGCTGCACGGCCTGTGGGGCGAGGACGGCACCGTGCAGGGTCTGCTGGAGCTGGCAGGCATCGCCTATGTGGGCTGCGGCGTGCTGGCAAGCTCCGTGTGCATGGACAAGGCCGTAGCCAACGCCCTGTTTGAAGCCAACGGTGTGCCCCACACCAAGTGGGTAGCCGCCAACCGCTGGGAGATCGAGAAGGATCTGGAGGGCGTTTGCGCCGGTGTGGAGCAAAAGCTGGGCTGGCCGGTGTTCGTCAAGCCCGCCAACGCAGGCTCCAGTGTAGGCATCTCCAAGGTTTCCAATCAGGAGGAGCTGAAGGCTGCCATCGCTCTTGCACTGGAAAACGACCGCAAGGTGGTGTTTGAGGCCTTTGTGGACGGGCAGGAAGTGGAGTGTGCCGTCATCGGCTCCGACCCCGCTGTTGCCACCCGTCCCGGTGAGATCCTTGCCGGTGCAGAGTTCTACACCTATGATGATAAGTACAAGAACGGCGTGAGCCAGACCGTCATCCCGGCACACCTGCCGGAGGCCAAGCTGGACGAGGTAAAGACCTACGCCGCCATGGCCTACACTGCACTGAACTGCGAGGGGCTGGCACGGTGCGATTTCTTTGTGGAAAAGAACACCGGCCGGGTGCTCATCAACGAGATCAACACCTTCCCCGGCTTTACCGCCATCAGCATGTACCCCAAGCTCATGGAGCACGAGGGCCTGCCGGTGCCGCAGCTCATCGACCGCCTGATCGCACTGGCGGTGGAAAGGACGGAAAAGCAGCATGGATAATCGCCCCATCGGTGTGTTCGACAGCGGTCTGGGCGGCCTGACCGGCGTGCGGGAACTGCGCAAGCGCCTGCCCCATGAGGATATCATCTACTTCGGCGATACCGGCCGGGTGCCCTACGGCAGCCGCAGCCCGGAGACCATTCTGCAGTACGCCCGGCAGGATGTGGCCTTTCTGCTTTCCAAAAACGTCAAATGCATCATGGCAGCCTGCGGCACGGTGAGCAGCACCTACCCGGCTGCGGAAGCAGCCCAGCTGCCGGTGCCCTACCTTGGCGTAGTGGACGCCGCCGCCCGGGAAGCAGCCTTTGTCACCCGCAACCGCCGCATCGGCGTCATTGGCACAGCCGCCACCATCCGCTCCCGCAGCTACGAAAAGCTGCTGCGGCAGCTGGTGCCCGGGGTGGAGATCACCGCCCGCCCCTGCCCGCTGTTCGTACCGCTGGTAGAGGCCGGGTATGTGGATCACAGCGAAGCCGGAAAGCAGCAGATCACGAAGCTGGTCATTGCCCAGTACCTGACCGAGGTGCGCGAAGCCGGGGTGGATACCCTGATTTTGGGCTGCACCCACTACCCGCTGCTGAAAAGCATGATCGGGGAGTTTATGGGGCCGGGCGTCACGCTGGTGGACCCCGCCATGACCGCCGCCCATCATCTGGAACGGATGCTCGCCGAGCGCGGGCTGCGCGCCGACCACGAGAACGGGCAGGCACACTTTTACGTCAGCGATGTGCCGGACTGCTTTGTGCAGACGGCAGACCTGTTTCTGGGCGAGTACAAGGGCGGCCCGGTGGAGCAGATCGCCATTGATAAATATTGATAAGGAAAAACAACGTGAGCAAGCCACTGAAGGAAGACTATATCATCCGCATCAAAAGCCGCATTGAACAGCGGCTGGACGAACCGGCTGCGGAAGAGGAAAAAGAAGAATTTGTGGAGCTGATGACCCGGGGCAGCTTTGTGCTGAAAGGCGGCAGCTACTATGTGACCTACCGCGAGACCGAGACCACCGGCTACGAGGGCTGCACCACCACCCTGAAGATCGCCGCAGACGGCAGCCGGGTGGCCATGCTGCGGTTCGGCAAGGGCGGCGGGGCAGGCACCCAGCTGCTGATTGAAAAAGGCCGTCGCAACCTGTGCCACTACGAGACCGGCTTCGGCTCCATGACCTTGGGCGTGACTGCGGACGAGATCGACTGTCAGCTGACCGAAAAGGGTGGCACCGCCCGGTTTGCCTACCTGCTGGATGCCGACAGTGCCGAGCTGGTGAGCCGCAACCGTCTGGAAGTTACCGTGACCCATGTGAATTGATGAAGTTCCCTGAGACTGTGAAAGGAATCCGACCCATGACTGATTTTGAAAAGACCTACCAGAACTACAACCCCCGGCAGGCTGCGCTGGACGAGGCACGCGCTCTGCTGACCGCAGCCGCCAAGGCTGCTATGGCAGACGGCACCCTGCCCGAGGCAGAGCTGCCCGCCTTTATCGTGGAGATCCCCGCCGACGTGAAGAACGGCGATATCGCCTCCAACCTCGCCATGGCCGGTGCACGCACCTGGCGCAAGGCTCCCAAGATGATCGCAGATGCCCTGCTGGCACATCTGCCGTCCCTTGAGAACAGCGTGTTCTCCAAGGTGGAGGTTGCCGGTCCCGGCTTCATCAACCTGTTCCTTTCCCAGAGCTTCTGGGCAGGCGTGGTGCTGGGTGCCTGCGCCAACAAGGAGTATGGCCGCACCGACCACGGCAAGGGCGCAAAGTACAACGTGGAGTTCGTTTCTGCCAACCCCACCGGCCCCATGCACATGGGCAACGCCCGCGGCGGCGCACTGGGCGACTGTCTGGCCGCTGTGCTGGACTGGTCCGGCTACGATGTGACCCGCGAGTTCTATATCAACGACGCCGGCAACCAGATCCAGAAGTTCGGCAAAAGTCTGGCGGTGCGCTACCTGCAGCAGTTCTGCGGCGAGGAGGCCTATCCCCTGCCCAAGGAGTGCTATCAGGGCGGCGACATCAAGGTACTGGCCGGTGAGTTCGCCCAGCTGAACGGCGACAAGTACGTTGCTGCCTGCTCTGGCCTGAGCGAGGAGGCTCTGTTTGAGAGCGAAGCCTTTGCCGCCCTGAAGGACGCACTGGTGGCCTACGCCCTGCCCAAGAACATCGCCGCACTGAAGCGCGACCTCGGCAAGTACCGCATTGATTACGATGTCTGGTTCCACGAGAGCACCCTGCACGAGTCCGGCGCAGTGCTGGCTGTGGTGGACAAGCTGCTGGAGCTGGGTGCCTGCTACAAGGCCGAGGACGGTGCCATCATGTACCGCAGCGCCCAGTACGCTGCCAAGTACGGCACCGTGAACAAGAAAAAGACCGAGGACGGCACCGAGGAAGAGGCCAAGGACGAGGTGCTCGTCCGCGCCAACGGCATCCCCACCTACTTTGCCGCCGATATCGCCTACCACTACAACAAGCTGGCTACCCGCGGCTTTGCCAAGGCCATCGACGTGTGGGGTGCAGACCACCACGGTCATGTTGCCCGCATGAAGGGTGCGATGGATGCCATCGGCCTGCACGGCGAGGATCTGGATGTTGTGCTGATGCAGATGGTCAACCTGATGCGGGACGGCCAGCCCGTGCGTATGTCCAAGCGCACCGGCAACGCCATTACCCTGACCGACCTGCTGGAAGAGGTGCCCATCGACAGCGCACGCTTCCTGTTCAATATGCACGACGCCGGCAGCGGCATCGACTTTGATCTGGATCAGGCCGTCAAGACCGACAACGATAACCCCGTGTACTATGTGCAGTACGCCCACGCCCGCATCTGCTCCATCCTGAAGAAGATGGAGAGCGAGGGCGTGCAGTTTGCCGGTGCAGAGCACATCGATGCCACCCTGCTGACCGAACCCTCCGAGATGGATCTGATCCGTATGCTGGCTGCCTTCCCGCAGGAGATCGTGATGGCTGCTGAGAAATATGACCCCAGCCGCATCAACCGCTTTGTCATCGACCTTGCAAGCGCCTTCCACCGCTTCTACGGCAACTGCCGCATTCAGGGCGCAGACCCCGCCGTGCAGCAGGCACGTCTTGCCCTGTGCATCGGCGTGAAGAACGCCATCTTCAACGTGCTCACCATGTTCAAGATCAACGTGCCCGAGAAGATGTAACATAAAACCACAGGGGCTGTTGCACAGCATTTGGCGCAACAGCCCCTTTTTACGGTATATGGCAGAAAAGCAGCTGCCGCTTCCGTCACGACCCCTCCCGTGAAAATGCGTTTGGAGCGCTCCGCAGAGCTTGTCGGGGCAACGCCCCTCCATCTGCTAACGCAGACCGCTCTGCCGCTTAAAAGCCCCACTGGGGCTTTCATTGCTACGCTGCGCTCCGCAAACGCGGTCGCTCCAAACGCGAAATTAAAAATAATTTTTCCGCTGAATATGCGCAAAGCAACGCGGAGCGCATTCCAAATCGTCTACCCCAAAACAGATACAAGGAGAACCCATGGAACCTTTGAAAATCGGCAATATCACCCTGCCCCACCGGGCAGTGTTCGGCCCTATGGCGGGCTTTACAGATGCCCCCTGCCGCCGCCTGATGGCACAGCACGGCGCGGGCTTTACCGTCAGCGAGATGGTGTCCAGCCGGGCGCTGGTGTACGGCGACCATAAGACCGTCAGCCTGCTGAAGGCAGCGCCCAACGGCGCACCCTACGGGGTGCAGATCTTCGGCGAGGTGCCGGAGATCATGGGCGAAGCCACCGCCGCCATTGAGCAGTACGAATTTGACTTTGTGGATATCAACATGGGCTGCCCTGCCCCCAAGATCGTTTCCGGCGGGGCGGGCAGCAAGCTGATGCTGGATCCCGACCGCTGCGGGCGCATCGTGGAGCAGGTGGTGGCACACACCAAGCGCCCCGTCACCGTAAAAATGCGCAAGGGCTGGGATGCCGACCACATCACCGCCGTGGAGTGCGCCAAGGCCTGCGAGCAGGCGGGCGCAGCGCTGGTGGCGGTGCACGCCCGCACCCGGGAGCAGATGTACACCCCGGGCATCGACCCGGAGATCATCGCCCGGGTAAAGGATGCGGTAAAGGTGCCGGTGCTGGGCAACGGCGATATCCACTGCGCCGAGGACGCGCTGCGCATGGTGCGGGAGACAAATTGCGACGGCGTGATGATCGCCCGGGGCGCACTGGGCGACCCGTGGCTGTTTGAGCGGGTAAACGCCGCGCTGGAGGGGCTGCCCGCTCCCAAGGAGCCGAACCTGCAGGCGCGTATGAACGCGCTGCGCCGTCAGGTGGAGGAGATGGTAGAGCAGAAGGGCGAATTTGTGGCCATGCCGCAGGCGCGTGCCCAGACCATGCACTACATGAAGGGGCTGAAGGGCGCTGCCGCCCTGCGCCGCTACTGCTGCACCCTGACCCATTTAGAGGACTTGGACGAGCTGATCGCTGCCGTGTTTGAAGAGCAGCGCAAGGCCGGGCTGGACCCCGACGATGTGCGGGAAGTACCATTCCCGTAAGCCCGTGGCTCGAACAACGATTTAAAATGCGCTCCGCGTTCGCTTTGCGCATCATCAGCGGAAAAACATTCTATGATTTGTAAATCGGGAAAATCTGCGGATTTTCCCGATTTACTTTTTCACGGGAGAGGGTCGTAAAGATAAACGGTATTTTCCGTCTGCGACCCCTTCCCGTGAAAATGGGGTTCAGGAAAGTCCGCAGACTTTCCTGAACCCCGAAATTAAAATAATCTTTCCGCTGAATATGGCCAGAGTGCAACGACGACGACCGCCGCCAGTGGCGGAAACAGGGAGGAGTTGTTGGGGCAGCGGCCAGCAGGACGCAAGTGCCGCCCAAGGCACGATGCGGATGCTGGGTGCCGCAACCCGTTAGCGGAGGCCATTCCAAATTGTCCTACCCGGCGGCAGGGCGTATTGTTACGGCCTTGTCAGCTCGTCCAGATTCTGGGTGTAGCAGGGCAGGCAGTGCGCCAGAAACCAATCGGCTTCCGGGCAGTGCATGGCTTGCAGCGCGGCGCGCTGCTGCGTGAGTGCGGCGTCAAATTCGTGGTTGCCGCTGCGCTGCTCCTCGGTGCATTTGATCAGAGCGCTCAGCCGGTCGGCGGCTTTGAGCAGACGGCGCTCCTCTGCGGTAAGTGCCGTGCCATCCATGCAGGGGGTCAGCTCTGCAGCCAGCTCGGCGGGCAGAAGCCCTGCCATGGAGCGCACGCTTTCGGTCTCCAGCGCCTTGTAGGCGTCCCGCAGCGCCGGGGAGTGGTATTTGACCGGCGTGGGCATATCCCCGGTGATGATCTCCGGGGCGTCGTGGTACAGCGCCGCCACTGCCACCACCTCGGGGCGGCAGGGCGTGCCGGTGTAGTGCTTGGCGATGAGGCACAGCAGGTGCGCCAGCAGCGCGGTGTCACAGGTGTGCTCGCTGAGGGATTCCGCCCGGGTGGAGTGCATCAGGCTCCACCGGGTAATGTACTTCATGCGCGCCAGCAAGGCGCTGAAGGGATACAGCATAACAATACGCCTCCTTTTCTTCACCATACCCGCCGGGCGCTTGGTTGTCAAGCCCTTTTTTCTTGCCCGCCGCCGTGCTATACTACAAGGTGACATCAAATCCACTTCCGCGCCGGTGCGCGGAGAAAGAGGAACGCTATGGAAAAGTTTATAAAACCACGGCTGCTCACGCCAAGGGAGCAGGACCGTAAAAAGTTCTGGCAGGCGGTGGGACTGTGCGCCCTGACGGCGGCCATCTTCTTTTTGCCGTTCTACATCCTTGACGGCGGCTTTTTCCACTATGCCGGCGATTTCAACAGCCAGCAGATCAGCTTTTACCGGTATATGAATGGCTTCGTCAAGGGCGCAGGCTACCCGGACAGCGCCTTTGCCGGTGCGCCGCACAATACCTTTTCGTGGGCGACCGACCTTGGCAGCGGGGTGATGAACGCCTACTCCTTTTACCTGTACGGCTCGCCGTTTTTCTGGCTGTCGGTACTGCTGCCGCAAAGCTGGCTGCCCTATATGATGGTGCCGCTGCTGGTGTTCAAGTTCGGCGTGGCGGGCGGCGGTGCGTACCTGTACCTGCGCCGCTACGTTAAAAACGCGAACTACGCGGTGCTGGGTGCCTGCCTGTACGCGCTTTCCGGCTTTGCAGTGTACAATGTGTTCTTCAACCACTTTGTGGATGTGGTGGCGCTGTTCCCCTACCTGCTCTGGGCGCTGGACGAAGCCATTTATGAAAACCGTCACGGCCTGTTCGCCTTCTGGGTGGCGGTGAACCTGCTGAACAACTACTTCTTCTTTGTGGGACAGGTGATTTTCCTGTGCATCTACTTTGTGTGCAAACTGACCGCAAAGGACTTCCGGCTGACCGGGCGCAAGTTCGGGCATCTGTTGTGGGAGAGCGTGCTGGGCGTTGCCATGGGCTGTCTGCTGCTGTTCCCGGCGGTGCTCAGCCTGCTGCAGAACCCGCGCACCATCGACCTTTCCTCCGGCTGGGGCTTTCTGACCTATGCCAAGGTGCAGCAGTATCTGGCTATCCTGCTCAGCTGGATCCTGCCGCCGGACTCCCCTTACCTCACCTCGGTCTGGTCGGAGGGCGTCATCAAGTGGACGAGCATGACCGCCTATCTGCCGCTGTGCAGTCTGGCCGGTGCCATGGCCTACTGGCGCAGCCGCAAAGCCGACAGCAAAAAGCGCATCGTAGCGGTATGCGCTGTGTGCGCACTGGTGCCGGTGCTGAACAGCGCCTTCTACGCCCTGAATTCCAGCTACTACGCACGCTGGTACTATATGCCCACCCTCATCCTTGCCGCCATGACCGTGAATGCGCTGGAGGACCCGGACATTGATCTGGACGCGCCTGCCCGGGGCATCAGCTGGATCATGCTGGCTACGCTGGTCTTTGCCGTTGTGCCCGTGCGGGACGATACCACCGGGACATGGTCCTTCGGCGTGCTGAAAAACCCGGGACAGTTCTTTACCGTGCTGGGCTTTGGCCTGCTGGGGCTTATGCTGTACCGCTACCTCTGCGGCGTATGGCGGCAGGACAGCCGCTTTGCCCAGCGCATGACGGCGGCGGTGCTGGTATTTGCCTGCGTGTTCAGCATGGTGCACATCGGCATTGGCAAGTTTGGTCAGTGGCACACCGACAGCGACCTTGTGGAGCAGGACACCAACGCCCTGCTGCTGAAAAACGATCTGCCGGAGGGCGACTACCGCATCGACACCTACAAGATCCACGACAACATCGGGATGTGGCTGGATAAAAGCTGCCTGCAATATTTCGGCAGCACAGCGGCTCCCAGCATCCTCAGCTTCTACCCGGGGCTGGGGGTCAAGCGGGACGTGCGCAGCGAGCCGGAGATCACAAACTACGCGTTGCGCGGTCTGTTGAGCGTGGAGTACCTCATTACCACCCCGGAAAAGCGCGAAAGCCTTGAGGACGAGGCGGACGAGGGTTGGACGTATCTTGCTGATGTGGACGGCTACGCGCTGTACCACAACGACAACTATGTGCCCATGGGCTTTACCTACGACTACTATGTAACCGAGGCCACCTACGAGGCTTCGATCAAGACCCTGCGCTCCAACCTGCTGCTGCGGGCGCTGGTGCTGGAGGACGAGGACGTAAAGGCATACGGTCAGTACCTGACCGAGCTGCCGGACGCGATGCTGGATGACCTGCACTACGACAGCTACACGCAGGACTGCGCCGACCGCCGCGCCCACAGCTGCTCCGTGTTCCAGATGAACAACGCGGGCTTCCATGCCGAGGTCACGCTGGAAAAGCCGAATCTCGTCTTTTTCTCCGTACCCTACGATGACGGCTTTACCGCCTACGTCAACGGCGAAAAGACCGACATCTTGCGTGTGGACGAGGGGCTGATGGCGGTGCTCTGCCAGCCGGGCGCAAGCAGCATCGACTTTGTGTATCAGGCCGCCGGGCTTTCTGCAAGCCGGGTGGTGACCGCAGTGGCTATTCCGGTATGGGTGGTGTACGTTGCCTACTTTGTGCGCCGCAAGCGCCGCAGCACCGGCACCCCGGCAGAAGAATGACTTTGACCGGGCCAAAAAATAAAAATTTAAAAATCCCTCTTGACTTTACGAAGATAAAGTGTATAATGCAATCAAACCGATGAGGCGGAAGAGAACCTGCACAGCGCATCTGCAGTGAGCCCGGACAGTGCAAACGGGCGAAAGCGGGGCAGAGTTTCGTGGGCCGCCGAGGGCCGGGCAAACGGGCACAAACCCTAGTAGCTTTGGACGGAAGTCTCCGTTACAGGACAGGGGAGTGTTGGCTCTCCGTGAGTGGCTCTGCTGTATTGGATGCAGAGCAAGCAAGGTGGCACCGCAGAATCGTAATTTACCGATCCTGTCCTTGTGGATAACACACAGGGACAGGGTCGGTTTGTTTTAAGACCCGTCCCGCAAAGGGAGCGGGTCTTTTTGTTTGCCGCCCGCTCCGGGAAAGGAGTTACCACTATGAAAAACCTGAACATGATCTCCCGCCGCAGCTTCCTGAAGGCCGCTCTGGCCGCTTCTGCTGTTTCTGCCATGGCACTGACCGGCTGCGGCAGTGCTGCTTCCAGCACCGTCTCCAGTGCAGCGGTCTCCTCCTCCGCAGCTGCTTCCAGCAGCGCCGCTGGCGAGACCTTCAAGGTGGGCATCGTCAACTATGTGGACCACGCCTCCCTCAACCAGATCGTAGAATCTGTGGAGAGCCGTCTGGATGCCATTGGTAAGGAGAAGGGCGTCACCTTTGACTACGCTGATTACTACGCCAACGCACAGGCCGACCAGTCCAACCTGAACCAGATCGGCGCAGACCTTGTGGCTGACGGCGTGGACGTGATCGTGGCAGTGGCCACCCCCACCGCCGCTACCATGCTGGCCGCTGTGGAGGACACCGACATCCCGGTGGTCTACTCTGCCGTGACCGACCCCGCCGCCGCCGGATTTGACGGGGAGGAGAACATCACTGGTACCTCCGATGCCCTGAACACCGACGCCATCATGAACCTGATCGTGGCGGCAAACCCCGGCATCGACACCATCGGTCTGCTGTATGACCTGAGTCAGGATTCCTCCACCCAGGCCATTGCGGACGCTAAGGCCTTCTGCGAGAAGAACGGCATCAAGGTGGTGGAAAAGAACGGCACCACCACCGCCGAGGTGCAGATGGCTGCCGAAGCACTGGTAGCCGCCGGGGTCAAGGCCGTGTTCACCCCCACCGACAACACCATCATGACCGCCGAGCTGTCCATCTATGAGAGCTTTATCGAAGCCGGTGTGCAGCACTACACCGGTGCCGACAGCTTTGCGCTGAACGGCGCACTGGTGGGCTACGGTGTGGACTACGTCCAGCTGGGCGAGGCTACCGCTGATATGGTCAGCCAGCTGCTGTGCGACGGCAAGACCCCCGCAGACCTGCCCTACCAGACCTTTGATAACGGCATCGTTACCATCAACACCGAGACCGCCGAGGCGCTGGGGCTGGATCTTGCCGCCCTGAAGGAAGCCTTCAAGCCCTACTGCACCGAAATTACCGAGGTGACCACCGCCGAGAGCTTCTCCTGAGCTCCCCGTTCCGTCAAAACCTGACGGCTTTTCCGGCTCTCCCGAATGGGGGAGCTTTTGGCGGTTCTGGGGAAAGTGGTTTTCCTCTCCCGTGAAAATGCGTTTGTCGCACTCCGCAGAGCAATGCGGTGCGCATTCAAAATAACATAAAAGGAGCATACACCATGCTGGCGAGTATCTTTTCCCTCAACGTTTTGCAGACAGCGCTGGAGCTGGGCTGCATCTACGGACTGGTGGCGTTGGCACTGTTTCTGAGCTACTCCATCCTGAACATTGCCGACCTTTCCACCGACGGCTGCTTTACGCTGGGCTGCGCGGTAGCCTGTCAGGTGGCGCTGACCGGCCACCCCATCCTTGCGCTGGCGGCAGCTATGGCTGCGGGAGTGTGCTCCGGCTTTGTCACCGCCTTTTTGCAGACAAGGCTCGGGGTGGAAAGCATCATGGCGGGTATCATCGTCAATACCGGCCTGTACACCATCAATCTGGCGGCGATGGGCTTTTCCTCCACCATGTCACTGGTCAAGACCCCTACCATCTTCTCGATGGCAAAAACTTCGCTGGGCTTTCTGGGCAGCTGGTACAAGCTGGCGCTGGCGGCAGTTATCATTGCCATTGCCTGCGCGGCGATGCTGGGCTTTCTGGGCACGCGGCTGGGGCTTTCCATCCGCGCCACCGGCGATAATGCCGCCATGGTGCGGGCTTCCAGCATCAACCCCGCCTTTACCATCACGGTGGGTCTGTGCGTGTCCGGTGCATTGTGTGCGCTGTCCGGCGGGCTGCTGGCACAGTACCAGAAAAGCTGCGATATCAACGTAGGCACCGGCATGGTGACCATTGCGCTGGCTTCTCTCATCATTGGCGAGACGCTGGTGGGCAAGCGCACCATGCTGCGCCGCATCCTCGGCGTGGTGTTCGGCAGCTGTTTGTACCGCTTTATCGTGGCGGTGGCGCTGCGGTTCAACGTGCCCGCCGCCGCCATGAAGCTGGTTTCCGCCATCATTGTGGCAGTGGCCATCTCCATGCCCGCCATCCGGGAGCACTTCGCCTTTGAAAAGCGCCGGCACGCCGCCCGTGCCCGCCGCACCGTGACCAACAGGGAGGGACAGTAACATGGAAATGCTGCAGCTGAACGACCTGCACAAGACCTTTAACCCCGGCACCGTCAACGAAAAGGTGGCGCTGAATGGGGTGAGCCTGCAAATGGAGGCCGGAGATTTTGCCACCATCGTGGGCTCCAACGGCGCGGGCAAATCCACCCTGTTCAACGCCATCACCGGCGGCTTTATCGCCGACGAGGGCAGCATTCTGCTGGGCGGACAGGACATCACCTTTGCGCCGGAGCACCAGCGCAGCAAGGTCATCGGGCATCTGTTCCAAGACCCGCTCAAGGGCACCGCGCCCAACATGACCATTGAGGAAAATCTGGCGCTGGCTTACCTGCGGGCAGGCACTGCGCCCAATGCCATCTTCTCCCGCATCTCCCGCAAGGATAAGGCGCTCTTCCGCGAAAAGCTGGCCTTGCTGGACATGGGGCTGGAGGACCGCATGAAGCAGCCGGTGGGGCTGCTCTCCGGCGGGCAGCGGCAGGCGCTTACCCTGCTCATGGCTACCCTTGTCACCCCGAAGCTCCTGCTGCTGGACGAGCACACCGCCGCTCTGGACCCCGCTACCGCCGAAAAGGTTCTGGCGCTGACCAAGAGCATCGTGGCCGAGAAAAAGATCACCTGCCTGATGGTGACCCACAATATGCATCAGGCGCTGGAACTGGGCAACCGCACCCTGATGATGGACGCCGGTCGCATCGTGTTTGACGTAAAGGGCGCAGCACGCAGCAAGATGACCGTGGACGACCTTCTGGAAAAGTTCCGCGAGAACGCTGGCAAGAATCTGGATAACGACCGCATCCTGCTGAGCAAGGTAGAGAAATAAAACTGTTTCCCTTCTTGTAAAAAGCAAAAGGTCTGCTGCACCGGTACGATGCAGCAGACCTTTTTAACTTTTATTCCTTTACCACAGGCGGATGACCTTGATAACGCCCTCGGCCTTATCGCGGGCCAGCTCCAGATGGTGCTGCAGCGCCATGGCTGCGCCGTCCCAGTCCCCCGCCAGAGCAGCGTCCAGAATTTGCAGATGCTCCTCGCAGGTCTGCTCCTGATTGATCATGCTCACCTTGCCGGTCATAATGCGGAAACGGGTGTTCAGACCGGTAATGCGGTCGTAGGCAGCACGCAGATACTTGTTGGGCAGGGTGCTCATCAGCAGTTCGTGGAAGTCGTCGTCCGACTCGCAGAAATCCTCAATGCGCTCGCTGTGGTGCATCAGTTCGGCGTAGGCCTCCAGCTGCTCCCGGGGGATGGCGTTGCCGTAAGTACGCAGGGCGTAGGGCTCCACCAAAAGACGCATCTCAAACATGCTGTGCACGTCCTCTTCGGTGATGCCGGAGACCATCAGACCTTTTTTGGGCAGAATGGTGATCAGCCCCTCCTGCTCCAGACGCCCCAATGCGTCCCGCATGGGGGTGCGGCTGATGTTGCCCATCTCGGCGCAAAGCTTCTGCTCGTTCAAAAACTCGTTGGGACGGTACTCGCAGTTCAAAATCTTGGTTTTGAGGTACTGGTACGCCTGCAGCTTCAGGCTGAGCTTTGCCTGTGCTTCCTGCTCTTTCATAAGCACACTCTCCTATTCTTCGTTTTCTTCTTCAAAAACGTTCCAAAACGTCCGAACCGGCAGCGCAAACCCACCGCGGCCGGTTTCTTCTTCTTCATGTTCAGCCAGCTTGTATCCCGGCTGCAATCCAACCACTTTATCCAGTATATTATTTCACATTAGGGCATTTTTTACAAGACTTTTTGCTTAACTTTGGCGTGTTTTCCGTTTTACACAAAGATTACACCCCATTTTTGCTGCTTTTTACAATGTTTTTTGTGCTTGTCGCCAAACAGACAGACATTCTGCCTGCTTCTTTTGCATCCAAGAGCAAACTGTGCTACAATAGGGATAAAAAACAACACATCTACACCGGAAAGGACCGAATTTCTCATGGCACGAAGCGATGGCTACAACACCCGCACCCGGCAGCTCATCTTGGATTACCTCATCAACAACCGCCAGCACGCAGTAAGCGCCTCCAACATTCTGGAGCATCTGGAAGCGCAGGGCGCAAGCCCCAACCCCACCACCGTGTACCGCTATCTGGACAAGCTGGCGGGCGAGCAGCGCATTATGAAATATGTAGCCGACAAAGGCGAGCGGGCGGTGTTCCAGTATGTGGACGAGGGACGCCACTGCCGGGAGCATCTGCACCTCAAGTGCGTGCAGTGCGGGCGCATCTATCACCTGGACTGCCATTTTATGGATGAAGTGCGCGCCCACCTGATGGCAGAGCACGGCTTTACCCTGCAATGTGAGGGCAGTGTACTGTACGGGCTGTGCCGTCATTGTGCGCAGAACGCGGCACCGTCCGCAGCAGAAGAACAGCCCGCAAAAAAATGCGCCTGCTGTGTTGACACGGACAAAAACCCGTGATACAATGCAGACAATAAAAGCGTTGACCGGGAAAAGTAAGGCATCAGGTTTTTCTTACAGAGAGTGCGGGACGGTGGAAACCGCGCAGAAAACGAAGCCCGAAGAACACCCGTGAGCCGCTCCCTGAACCTGCGTGTGCAGTAGTAGGGGCAGACGTGCGCCGCTCGTTATCGCGGCAGTGCTTTCAACGGGGAGAGCGCACAAAAGTGACCGGCGTATTGCGTATGCCGGTAATTTAGGTGGCACCACGGATACGGCAGCATATTCGTCCTAGGACTATGGGATGAATGTGCTGCCGTATTTTTATTTTTATCGTTTTTACAAGAGGGGTAAGAAGTATGTGTTGTGTTATGGGTTATACGGGGCACGACCTGAGTGCCGAAAAGTTCAAAGAGTATCTGCTGCGCACCGTGGACCGCGGGCCGGACGACCAGCGGGTGGTGGAGGGGCCCTACGGCCTGATGGGCTTTGGGCGGCTTGCCATCATGGGATTGACCCCGGAAGGAATGCAGCCCTTTTACCGGGGTGCTGACTGCGTGGTGTGCAACGGTGAGCTGTACGGCTTCCGGTTCGAAAAAGAGATCTTAAAGCGCCGTGGCTACAAGTTCTGCTCTGACTGCGACTGCGAGATCCTGCTGCCGCTGTACTACGAGTACGGGCTGGATATGTTCCGCCACATGGACGCGGAGTTTGCGCTGATCCTGTACGATTCCCGCAAGGATCGGCTCATCGCCGCCCGCGACCCCATCGGCATCCGTCCGCTGTTCTACGGCTACTCCAAGTCCAGCCACAAGATCGCCTTTTCCTCCGAGATGCGCAACCTCATCGGCTGGTGCGATGATATCCGCCCCTTCCCCATCGGCAGCTACTACTGCGACGGCCGCTTTGTGCGCTACGAGGACATCGCCGATGTGCCCGCCCCCATGCAGGACGATATGCCCACCATCCTGAAGAACATCCGCGAAAAGCTCATTGCCGGTGTGGAAAAGCGGCTGGATGCCGATGCACCCGTGGGCTTCCTGCTTTCCGGCGGGCTGGACTCCTCGCTGGTGTGCTCCATTGCCGCCAAGAAACTGGGCAAGCCCATCCGCACCTTTGCCATCGGCATGGACACCGATGCCATTGACCTGAAATACGCCCGGCAGACTGCGGATTATCTGGGCAGCGAGCACCACGAGATCATCATCAACCGCGAGATGGTGCTCAGCAGCTTAGAGGAGGTCATCCGGCTGCTGGGAACATGGGATATCACCACCATCCGCGCCAGCATGGGCATGTACCTGCTGTGCAAGGCCATCCACGAGCAGACCGATGTGCGTGTGCTGCTGACCGGCGAGATCTCGGACGAGCTGTTCGGCTACAAATACACCGACTACGCCCCCACCGCCGATGCTTTCCAGCAGGAGAGCCAGAAGCGCATCCGGGAGCTGTACATGTACGATGTGCTGCGGGCAGACCGCTGCATCTCCTCCAACAGCATCGAGGCGCGGGTGCCCTTTGGCGACTTGGATTTTGTGCGCTACGTCATGGCCATCGACCCGGAAAAGAAGCTGAACCGCTACGGCAAGGGCAAGTACCTGCTGCGCAAGGCCTTTGAGGGCGACTGGCTGCCGCCGGAGATCCTGTGGCGCGAAAAGGCCGCCTTCTCGGACGCCGTAGGCCACAGCATGGTGGACGACATCAAGGAGTATGCCGAGGGCCTGTACACCGAGGAGGAGTTCCAGATGCGCCGGGCAAACTACTCGGCACACTGCATACCCTTTACCAAGGAGAGCCTGCTGTACCGGGAGATCTTCGAGAAATACTACTACGACCAGAGCCGCACCATCGTGGGCTTCTGGATGCCCAACAAGGCTTGGCCGGGCTGCAACGTCAACGACCCCTCTGCCCGCGTGCTGGCAAACTATGGTGCTTCCGGCGTATAACGCCAGAGTATTTTCAGCAGAAAAAAGTCTTTATCATTTCGGAACACCGGAGCATCTGCGGACGCTCCGGTGTTCCATTTTTACGCAAAAAAGCCCCCGCCGACAGAGGGAAAAAAGTGTCGGCGGGGGCTCAGGAAAATGTCAAATCAGGGGTTCAGAGCTCAGTCGTCTGCGGCCTCGTCCAGATTGCCCAGCTTCTTGGCCTGCTCCACAACGGCAGGCACCAGCATCTCGGGCAGGGTCTCGTAGCGGGCAAACTCGGTGGTGAACCAGCCGCGGCCCTGCGTGGTCTGCCGGATAAAGGTGGTAAAGTTTGCAAGCTCTGCCAGCGGCACCTCGGCGATGATGGTCTGCAAACCGTCCTCGTCCGGCTCCATACCCAGCACACGGCCGCGGCGCTTGGTCACATCGCCCATGATGTCGCCGGTGTTGTCGTTCGGCACATGGGCCTTCAGGGTGTGGATGGGCTCCAGAATGACGGGACCGGCCTCCGGCATAGCGGCCTTGTAGGCCAGCTTTGCGGCCATAATAAAGGCCATTTCAGAGCTGTCCACCGGGTGGTAGCTGCCGTCCAGCAGAGTAGCCTTCAGGCCGACCACGGGGTAACCGGCCAGCACGCCCTTTTCGGCTGCCAGACGCACGCCCTTTTCCACGGCGGGGAAGAAGTTCTTGGGCACGCTGCCGCCGAACACCTTCTCCTCGAACACCACCTGCTCGCTGTCGCAGGGCTCGAAGTTGATGATAACGTCGCCGAACTGGCCGTGGCCGCCGGTCTGCTTCTTATGGCGTCCCTGCTTCTGGCAGGCCTTGCGGATGGACTCGCGGTAGGCGATGCGGGGAGCTTCCAGACCGATCTCCACGCCGAACTTGTTCTTCAGCTTGGCCTTGACCACGTCCAGATGCTGCTCGCCCAAGCCGCCGATGACCTGCTGATGGGTCTCGGCGTTGTTGATGTAGCACAGGGTGGGATCTTCTTCCATCAGGCGTGCCAGTGCGCTGGAGATCTTGCCCTCGTCGCCCTTCTTGGCCACGGTAACTGCCATGAACAGGCTGGGCTTGGGGAACACAGGCGCGGGCAGCTTGACCACGCGGTCTGCATCGCACAGGGTATCGCCGGTCTTTGCGCTCACCAACTTTGCCACTGCGCCGATATCACCGGCACCAATGCCGTCGTTTTCAATCTGCTTCTTGCCAAGGACGGTCAGAGGCTTGGTGATCTTTTCCACCTCGCCGGTGCGGGCATTGGTCAGCGGCTCGCCTGCGGTGACCTTGCCGCTGACGACACGCAGATAGCTCAGCTTGCCCACGAACGGGTCGGCCACAGTCTTAAAGACGTAGGCGGCAGTGGGCTCGTCCTCGGTGCAGTGCAGCTCCACCGGCTCGCCGTTGGCGTCCTCAGCCAGCGTGCTGGCCTCGTGCTCCGGGCTGGGCAGCAGCTTGTGCATATTGAACAGCAGCATATCCAGTGCCTGCATATTCACGGCGCTGCCGCAGAACACGGGGGTGATCAGGCCGTCCTTAACGCCCTTGCGCATACCCTCCACGATCTCCTCGGTGGTAAAGGGCTCGCCGCCGAAGAACTTTTCCATCAGTTCATCGTCAGTTTCTGCAATGGCTTCGCTCATGGCCTCGATCAAGCCCTGGAAGCGGTGGCCGATGTCCGGCAGGTCCACCTGGATCTGCTTGCCGCCCTCGTACTTGAAGGCCTTCTGGCTGAACAGGTTGATGTACACAGGAGTGCCGTCATCCAGCTTTGCGGGCACGACGCAGGGGCAGACGGTGGAGCCGAAGCGGATCTTCATATCCTCAAGGATCTTGAAGTAGTTGGCGTTTTCCAGATCGCACTTGGAAACGAACACCATGGTGGCCTTGCCGTTCTTGCGTGCCAGCTGGAACGCCTTTTCTGCGCCCACGGTAACGCCGCTGCGGCCGGACACACACACCAGCACGCTCTCGGCGGCGCGGATGCCCTCGTACTCGCCTGCTTCAAAGTCGAACAGACCCGGTGCATCGATCAGGTTGTACTTGATGCCCTCGTACTCCACCGGCACAACGGACGCCGACAGGCTGGCCTTGCGCTTTGCTTCCTCGGGATCAAAGTCCGAAATCGTGGTACCGTCCTCAACCCGGCCCATACGCTCGGCAGCGCCCGAAAAATAGACCAGTGCTTCGGTCAGCGTGGTCTTGCCGCTGCCGGCATGGCCGGCAATCAGAATATTGCGGATGTTGTTGCTTGCGTATTTCATATCGGTTTTTCCCTCATTTCCGCCGCACGGAGCATTCTCTCCGTTTTTGTGGCATATTTTACAAAGATAATACCACACCTGAAACGATTTTTAAATATATCGTTTCAAATTTTAGCAAAAGCGCCTGCCAAACTTCCGGGCACTGTTTTGTGCAAGTTGACATTCGGGTGCAAAACGGGTGGGTAGAAAAAGCAGAACTCCCGGCAGCGCGTACAGGTGCGAGACCGGGAGTTTTCGTTGCAAATATGCGGGTTTTGTGGTATGCTTTAGGTGCCGCTTCGGCGGTAAGGGCGTTGACCCAAAACGCAAGGCGGCTCTGTGTCCTCACTGGTTCTGCAAATTCACCCCAGAGTGAAGCAGGTGTCAGGAGGGCAGCTTTTTGAAGTGATCTCTCCTGATGCTTTCGGCGGAAGGAGGGATGTTGGATGTCGATCTCCGAGATTCTGATGCTTCTGACGCTTATCGTCACCATCGTACATGTGACCTTTGAAATCACATGGAAACTCGAGCAGAGAGAAAAACACCATGACAACGACAAAAAGAAAAAGTGACCGCCAGCGCTTCCCCAAGCCACGGTCACTTGATCTTTTGGTCATTTGATCCATGAGGAGCGGAGCCGTTTTGCCGGGCAGCGCTCTTTCTATTCGTAGTATAGTCTATTTTTCCGGGTTTGTCAAGCCGCAGACCCGCATGAAGGGGCAGGAGGTTTTACGCGATGAAACGCGAGGATTATATCAACTGGGACGAATATTTTATGGGCATTGCGCTGCTTACCGCCATGCGCTCCAAGGACCCCAACAGTCAGGTGGGCGCGTGCATCGTAAGCCCGGAAAACAAGATCCTTTCCTTGGGCTACAACGGTATGCCCATGGGCTGCAGCGATGACGAAATGCCTTGGGAGCGGGAGGGTGCGCCCTTGCAGACCAAATATATGTATGTCTGCCATGCCGAGCTGAACGCCATTCTTAACAGCGCCCACAACAACCTGAAGGGTGCCCGGGTGTATGTGACCCTGTTCCCCTGCAACGAGTGTACCAAGGCCATCATCCAGTCCGGCATTGCCGAGGTGGTGTACTACGGCGACAAGTACCACGACAGCGATTCCAGCATTGCGGCGCGGTTCATGTTCGAGCACGCCGGTGTCCGGCTGACCCCCTATAAGCCCACCGGACGCCGGGTAGAGCTGGAGCTGTAAGCATAGCCTTTTTATTGCAATTCGCAATAAATTATGTTATTCTACCCATAAGACGCTGATTGCATCATTGGTGGTCATGCTTTCTGTCCCGTATCACTGATTCTTCCTGTACATGGAACGAAGCAGAGGTTCAGGGAGGGAAACTTTTTTGAAGAAAACTTCCCTGCGCCTTGAAGGCGAAGGGAGGGATATCGTTTGAATCTGACAGAAGTTTTGAATCTTCTCATGGTCATTCTCACACTGTTGGGACTGATTTTGGAAGTAGTCCGTCTGACCGTCGAGGTCATGGATAAGAACTCGCAGAAGAAAAATGACGACAACAAAAAAGATTGACCGCCTCAAGCCTTCCAAACCGAGCGGTCAATCTTTTGACTAATACGGGACAGAAAGCTGACCTATGCAGTCAGCGTCCTTCTGTTTATAGTATAACCTTCTGTGTGTTCTTTGTCAAGACAAGCACGAATGTTCCCTCTTGACCTTCCCGATGCAACGTACTATAATAGAACCACAACTTGAATAAATATTCAAGAGCGTTTGCATAGAGAGGGAAATATACAATGGAACTGAAAAATCGGAGCTTTTTGAAGCTATTGGACTACACCCCTGCTGAGATCGGGCAGCTGCTGGAGCTGGCCGCTGACCTGAAGGCCAAAAAGAAGGCCGGTATCCGTCACGACCAGCTGCGGGGCAAGAACATTGCCCTGATCTTTGAAAAGACCTCCACACGCACCCGGTGCAGCTTTGAGGTGGCCGCCCATGATCTGGGCATGGAAGTGACCTATCTGGACCCCTCCGGCAGTCAGATCGGCAAAAAGGAATCCATCGCCGATACCGCCCGGGTGCTGGGACGGATGTTTGACGGCATCGAGTACCGGGGCTACGGCCAGCAGATCGTGGAAGAGCTGGCGCACTACGCCGGTGTGCCGGTGTGGAACGGCCTGACCAACGAGTTCCACCCCACCCAGATCCTGGCCGATTTCCTTACCATTCAGGAGCATTTCGGCCACTTGAAGGGCATCCACTTCGTTTACTTTGGCGATGCCCGCTACAATATGGGCAACAGCCTGATGGTGGGCTGCGCCAAGATGGGTCTGCACTTCACCGCCTGCGCCCCCAAAAAGTACCAGCCGGACCCCGCGCTGGTGGAACAGTGTCAGGCCATTGCCGCCCAGACCGGGGCTACCCTCTCCTTTGAAGAGGACCCCGTCAAGGCCGCAAAGGGCGCAGATGTGCTGTACACCGATGTGTGGGTGTCCATGGGTGAACCGGTAGAGGTTTGGGCTGAGCGCATCCACGATCTGGCCCCCTACCAGATCAATCAGGATCTGATGAATATTGCCGGCCCTGATGCAGTATTTATGCACTGCCTGCCCGCCTACCACGACCACAAGACCACCGTGGGCAAGGAGATGGGCGAGCGCTTTGGCCGCGATGCCATGGAGGTGACCGACGAGGTGTTCGAAGGCCCCCAGAGCATCGTGTTTGACGAGGCCGAGAACCGGATGCACACCATCAAGGCGGTCATGGCGGCCACCTTGGGGTATGAGGAATGATGTATTCCGCTTATGCGGAATATGATGAGCCTACGGCAATGATGTTGTGCGCGGTGCGCACAAATGATAAAATGCGCAAGCAAAAACCCTGCGTGATTTTTCACGCAGGGTTTTTGCTGTTGTTTTCCATTATATTCATGCCTGCGCAGCAGGTGCATCATTTGTTCCGCAGGAACAACCTCATTGCGCAGCACATCATTGCCGCAGGCTCATCATTCTGAAACTGCATTCTGCAGTTTCAGCACGCCTGCCTGCGTCAGGCGCTTACGCAGCAGCGCACCCACGATGCAGGACACCACGATCTTGCCCAAGTCCAATGCAATGAAGGGGTAGACGCAGACGGTCAGCGCGTAGCCCAGCTCGCACTGCATCTGGAACACGAACCATGCCGTGCCCAGCACATAGCAGGCGGCATCGCCCAGCACCAGACCCACAGCGGAGATCACCGGGTTGCCCTTGCTCTTTTCAATGAACATACCGCCGATGAAAGCCAGCAGCAGATAGCCCACCAGATAACCGCCGGTAGGGCCTGCCAGCTTGGCAAGACCGGCACCGTAGCCGGAAAACACCGGAATGCCGATGGCGCCCAGCGCCAGATAGATAACCACACTCAGGGTGCCGAACTTCGGCCCCAGCAGCCATGCGGTCAGGCAGATGACAAAGTTTGCCAGCGAGATGGGCACGGCTCCGATGGGCACGGTCAGCGGGCCAAGCACGCACAGCACGGCAGCCATCACGGCGGTAACGGCCATTTGGTAGGTGGTCAGTTTTTTGTCTTTCATAGTCAGTTTTCCCCTCTGTTTTTTTCGTTTTGCAAGGCATCTGTGCCCGAGTATACCGCACCGGTGTGCCGCAGGTCAACGGAAAAGTTTGCAAAGGGTTTACAATCAGATTTTTGATTGTAATACTGTGGAAAGTATGTTAAAATAAAAATGCCGCCGGAAACGGCGGCGGGTGCTGTCTGCATAAAAAGGTGGTCTAACGTCCTCCGGCAAGTGTCCGGGGGCTGTGAAACCTTATTGCTCGGTTCCCCCGGACGCAAATGCGAAAGGGGGGATGCATCATGGTGTTGAATGATGTTCTGCAACTGCTTGTCGTCATCGGCGGTACAGTGGGGATCACGTTTAAAATTTCATGGGCAATCTTTCAGGAGATCCATAACAATAAGAAATGGCCGCCCACAGTCTCGCAAACACTGAGCGGTCATTCTTATTGACTACTTAGCCGAAGGAAACTGACCCTTGCAGCCAGCACCCTTTCTATTTGCAGTATAGCCTATTTTGCACGAAATGTCAAGAAAAACACGGAGGTTCCCATGGGTGGAGGTCATGTATCGCGGCCGGATTTCGGGATGCCGCAGCCGGATGCGGCGTACCCGCTGACCGAGTTCTATCTGCTGGCGCAGCAGGCGCTGGAAAAAAGCGGCAGCTTTATGCTGCCCGCCCTCTACGCAGGGCTGCACGCCCCCGCCCGGCGTATCTACCGGGAGGAAGCCGCCGGGTATTTACAGCTTGCGGCAGCTCCGGCAGAGGGTCTGACCCGGCTGCTCTCCCCTGCCCGGATGCAGCTTTTATACAGCAGCTTACAGGTGCAGCCGGACGGCACCCCCGCCGCCCTTTTGCTGACCGAGGAGTGCACCCGCCTGACCGTGGCAGTGCAGCTGCTGCCGCCCTTTGTGTGGGAGGACCCGCTGCCGCCGCTGCCGGATGTTCCGGCGGCGCTCACCCTGCAGCTGACCATGCAGGACGTGATGGCCATCGACACCGCCCCTGCCGCACTGGCGCAGAAACTGGTGCACAGCACCGATGGCAAATGCTGGCTGCATCACCCCAAGGCAGAGACCTTTCTCTCCGAGCGGCTGGCGCTGCTGCAAAGAGTTTATAAATAAGTAGGGGCACCCTCCCCTCTTTTCCTTTTTACGATTCTGTGGTATACTGACCGGTAAACCGGCAGGATATCCAACCTCTGTCGGAGAACGTGGACGTACCTTGCGGTCCGGTGCGTCCGGCACACAAAAAATGGAAGGATCCGGGTTTTGTTCTGCAATAATCGGGGATGCTGAGCCGTATATTGAGTGAACGTCCCCGTGAGAACCACAAACATTCCATCGAGAAGCCCGCTTCCGGGCATCCAAGGAGAGTTTATAACAATGGGACAGCTGACCAGAAACGAAGTATTTACCTTGGCGGTGCAGCGTTACAGCGACACCGTCTACCGCACTGCGGTGCATAACTGCCGCAACACAGCCGATGCTGAGGATGTGGTGCAGGATGTGTTTGAAAAGCTGCTGCACTACAACGGCATCTTTGAGAGTGAGGAGCATCTCAAAGCATGGCTGCTGCGGGTGGCCATCAACCGCTGCCGGGATCTGACCCGCGCCGCCCACCAAAAGGACACCGAACTGGACGAGAACCTGCCCGCCCCCGATGTTCTGGAAGAGGACGGCAGCGTGCTGGATGCCATCCGCACGCTGCCGGAAAACTACCGCAATGCCATCTATCTGCATTACTACGAAGGATACACTGCGGCAGAGATCGGGCGGATGATGGCGGTGCCCACAAACACGGTACTAAGCTGGCTGCGGCGCGCACGGGCACAGTTACATACGATGCTGAAGGAGGAGATCGAAGATGAGGTGGTATGAATATAAGATGGAGGTCGATGACCTGACTGCCCCGGACGATCTGAAGGCAAAACTGCTGGCCATGACCGACACCCTGACTGCGGAGGAAAAGGCTGAGCCCATGATGGCTGCCCCCGCCCCGCAGACCGCTGCACCCGCAGCACCCCTGAATACCGAACCCAAGAAGAAAAAGCCCATCCACTTCCCGGTAAAGCAGCTGGGCACGCTGGCCGCCTGTCTGGCCGTGTGCGTGCTGGGTTACAGCACCCTGCATCTGGGCATCGGGATGGGCAGCGCCAAAAGCAGCGCACCCACCCTGTACGCAGCCGAAGGCGCTGCCAACAGCTCCGCTGCTTCTGTGGCAGCGGGCGGGTTTGATCTCCAGCACGCCGCGCTGGACAGCGCCCCCGAGGCGGTGAATTATAGTCTGGAGGCAGACGACCGTTCTCTGGAAACGGAGTATAGCGGCACCGGCAGCACCGAGGCTGCTGCCCCTGCGGTGGATAGTGCCAAGATCATCTACACCGCCAATCTGACGCTGGAAAGCAAGGATTACGAAGCAGCCCGCAGCGCACTGGACAGCGCCCTTGCCGAGGCGGGCGGCTATCTGGAATCCAGCAGCGAGTACACGCGCACCGGTTCCAGCCGCTCGGTCAACCTGACCTACCGGGTGCCGCAGGCCAACTACCAGAGCTTTCTGGACGCCGTGGCCGCTGCCGGCAATGTGACCTACCGCAGCCAGCAGGCCGATGACGTGACCACCCAATATATGGACGTGTCCGCGCGGCTTGCCAATCTGCAGGCACAGCGCACCCGCTTACAGCAGCTTCAGGCACAGGCCGAAACTCTTTCCGACCTGTTGCAGATCGAGGATTCCCTCACCGAGGTGCAGTCCCAGATCGAGAGCTGGCAGAGCCAGCTGGACTGGTACAGCAACCAGGTGCAGCAGTGCACCGTGTATATCGACCTGAACGAGGTGCAGACCTACACCCCTGCGGACGAAGGCTTCTTCTCCCGCATCGGCACCGCCTTTACCTCCGGCTGGGGCAACTTTGTGAACGGCTTGCAGCAGCTGGTGGTGGCGCTGGCCTCCGTTTGGCCGCTGGCCGTGCTGGCGTGCGCTGCGGTCGCCCTTGCGCTTGCGTGGCGCAAAAAGCACCCGAAGAAGTGACCTCATAAATTTTCCACATAAAGGCTTCCCCCGGCTGGGGGAAGCCTTTTGTTCCACCCCGCTGAAAACGACCACCCCTGTCCCGCCGGGCTGCTGCACCGGGAGGCAGGGGTGGTTTTATATATTTTACGGCACTTATTACACTCCGGAATAGGCCGAGAAGCCGCCGTCCACCGGCAGGCAGATGCCGGTGATGAAGCCCGCTGCGTCATTGTTCAGCAGGAACAGCAGTGCACCCACAAGGTCCTTTTCGCTGTCGCCAAAGTGTCCCATGGGGGTGGCGGCAAGGATCTTTTTGGTGCGGTCGGTGGGGGTGCCGTCCTCGTTGAAGAGCAGCTTTGCGTTCTGCTCGCTGGCAAAGAAGCCCGGGGCGATGGCATTGACCCGGATGCCCACCTTGCTGAAATGCACCGCCAGCCACTGGGTAAAGTTGGTCACAGCAGCCTTGGAACCGGAGTAGGCAGGGATCTTGGTCAGGGGCAGGTAGGCGTTCATGCTGGAAATATTCAGGATGTTGCAGCCTGCGCGCCCTACCATCTGGCGGGCAAAGGCCTGCGTGGGCAGAAGCGTGCCGATGAAGTTCAGGTTGAACACCATCTCCACGCCGCTCTCGTCCAGATCAAAGAAGGTGACGGTATCGCTTTCCAGATCGGTCATCTCAAAATATTCCTTATCCGTGTTGGCGCGGGCGTTGTTGCCGCCTGCACCGTTCACAAGGATATCGCAGGGCCAAGGTCTGCCATCACGTCCTCGGCTACCTGCAGGCAGTTGGCCTTGTTCATCACGTTGCAGGTGTAGCCTTTGGCAATGCCGCCCTCAGCTTCGATCTCGTCCGCAAGCGTCTTGAGCTTGTCCATGTTGCGGCCCAGCAGCGCCACCTTTGCGCCTGCCCGTGCCAGCGCCTTGGCAAAAATGGAGCACAGCGTGCCGCTTGCGCCGGTGACGACCGCCACCTTGCCGGTGAGATCGGTGTTCAGTACGTTCTTTTCCATAACATCCTCCTGTTACAGCCGTATTCATTGGCTAGAGTATAACAGAAAAAGACGGTCTTTGCCAGAACATTCTTATTATAAAATGGGAATATTTTACGCTTTTTCGTGGTCAACAAGCACGATATCTTCTGGATGCCGTGCAGACGCAATCGCGCAAAATCGCAAAAATGACCGTTTTTACCTTGAAAATGGCTCTGAATGCACCCATGGAGTTCCCCGAGGGCTATTACAGCATCAAGGACAGTCTGGAAGAGCTGGCTAAGAACACGGAAGCCTTTGCCGTTACCGCCAAGGCGGTCAAGCTGGCCACCAACTTTGATATCAAGCCCGGCGATGGCATGTGGGCCATGATGCAGAAGATGACCCCCGAGGCCATGGCAGGCATGATCTCCACCATGCCGGACGGCTTTATTGAGAGCCTGAACGCCCAGCTCATCAAGATCAAGAGGTAATAGGCAAAAACATATAAAAGGGATACCGGAACATCTGCGGATGCTCCGGTATCCCTTTTTTTGTATGAAATGATAGCAAAAAAACAGGTCAAATTCTACAAATTTGACCTGCTTGGTGGTTGCGGGGGCCGGATTTGAACCAACGACCTTCGGGTTATGAGCCCGACGAGCTACCAGACTGCTCCACCCCGCGATATTTACTTTTCGCTCTTCAGCGGTTCTCGCTGACTGCTCAAGTATAATACCATAGGCTGGGCAGAATGTCAACCCTTTTTGCGAAAAAATTTTCGTTTTATGCGTTCCGGGTCTTGCGCGGCACCGGAGCGTATAAAAGCCACACCCCGCTGCCGTGGGATCGGCCTGCGGGGTGCGGCTTTTTATGATGAAGGAGAAAGAAGATAAAAAAGAGAGGGTTGGACGGTGCCAGCCCTCTTGACAAGGAAAAACACAAGGCTCTTTATTATAATAAAGCTATAAGAACATAATAAAGGCAATTATTTGAAATTTTTGAAAAAACAGAAATCATTTTGATGATATGGAACGTTTTAATAGACAGGAAGGGGGTGAACCGTATCCAGACAGAATTATTGCTGCGGAAAGCGCAGAGCGGAGATACAGGTGCGCTGGACACTCTGATTGCAGCGTACTATCCACAAATTCTGAACTATTGCCGTTGGCATACAGCGGACGAGCAGCAGGCGCAGGATGCAGCACAGGAAACCTTTTTGAAAGCGGTGCGCTGGCTGGATTCCTGTGGTGGATTTCAGGGGGCATTCCGTCCCTTTCTGTACAAAATCGCAAAAAACATTTGCATCGATCTGAACCGTACGATGGAGCGGACGGAGGTATCGCTGGAGAGCTTGCCGGGCGAACCCGCCTATCAGGAAAGCGGCTTTGCTGCGGCAGAGGAGAAAGCAAACCTGCGAGTGCTGACGGCCCAGTTGGAGCCGGAACAGCGGGAACTGGTATTGCTGCGGTTCGCACAACAGCTTAAATTGCGGGAGATCGCGCAGATCACAGGTCTGCCCCTGCGCACAGTGCAGTCCCGCCTGCGTACCGCATTGAAAACCTTGAAAATGCAATTGGAAAAGGAGGACTGGAGATGAATCGAGCCTTTGAAAAAGAACTATCCAGAGCACTGGCGACAGAGCTTGACACAGCCGCACCGAAAACGCTGCTGCGCCGCTGCCGGGCGGAACATGTCGTAAAACAACGGAGTGGTTGGCGCGATTTGCTGCACTGCCAGTTCAAATTGCTGGGCTGGAAGGTCTGGGCGCTGGAAGCAATGGCGGCACTGGCGTTGTACAGTGTGGGGCGGGAACTTGCCCTGTGGGAGAAGGCATGGACAGTACGCAATGCACTGTTTGGTCTGAGCACACTTGCCATGCTGACAGCCCTGCTCGGTCTGCCGTTTTTATACCGGGCAAGTCAATATAAGATGCTTGAACTGGAACAAGCCACATATGCAGGAATCGGTCGTCCACTGGTGATGCGGTTTTTGCTGCTGCTGGCGGGGGAAACGATCCTGCTGGGAGTGCTGGTACTCAATGTGCGGGCAGCCGTGCCATGGAGCATCGGGCAACTGCTGGCGGTGCTGACCGTGCCATTTCTGACTGCAAACAATGAGCTGCTTCTGCTGCTGCGCTGGGTGCGCCCGGAATGGATGATGACCGGGGCTGTACCACTGTTTGCAGGGCAGCTGTGTTTACTGCGGTTCGTGCAATTATCGGAACTGCCAAAAGGTCTGCCGCTGGCGGCGGGCGTGCTGGTGCTCTGTATGGTGTTGCAGTGCATCCGGCTTGCCGCCCGGTCAGAATATATTGCAGAAGGCTGAAAGGAGCAAGTCATGGAACTGAAAATTCAGAATATTACAAAGCGATACCGGGATAAAACGGCGGTGGATGATGTGTCCATCACTCTCACGCCGGGTGTGTGGGGACTGCTGGGGGCGAATGGTGCAGGCAAAACGACCTTAATGCGGATGCTGGCGGGCATTCTGCGGCCCAGCAGTGGCCGGATTTTGTGCGATGGGGTGGAGATTGGGACGCTTGGTGCGGCCTACCGGGAAAAGCTGGGGTATCTGCCGCAGGAATTCGGGTTTTACCCGGAATTCACGGTGCAGGACTATCTGGAATATATGGCGGCGCTCAAGGGTCTGCCGCGCACAGAGGCTGCCCGGCAGATCGACGCACTGCTGGAGCGGGTAAGCCTCACTGAGGTGCGCCGCAAAAAGATCATAAAGCTTTCCGGCGGTATGAAGCGCCGGGTAGGCATCGCACAGGCACTGCTCAACGACCCGGAAATTTTAATTCTAGATGAGCCCACGGCAGGGCTGGACCCCGGAGAACGGGTGCGCTTCCGCAATCTGCTGTCGGAGTTTGCACAGGAACGGATCGTTCTTATTTCAACGCATATCGTTTCGGATGTGGAATACATTGCAGCTGAAAATGCCGTGATGAAGGCTGGCAAAATCATTGCACAGGACACCACCGAAGGGCTGGTAAAGCAGATCGAAGCCAAGGTCTGGCAGGGGAATATCCCGATGGAACAGCTTGCCCGGTGGGAATATCGGCTGCGAGTAGTGAACCTGCGCAACGAGCCGGACGGAACGGTAACATTGCGGTATCTGGCGGATGCACCGCAGCTGCCGGACAGCGTCCCGGCACAGCCCCGGCTGGAAGATCTGTATCTGTGGCTGTTCCCGGAGGAAATGGAGGAAGCAAAATGAACCTGTATCGTTTGGAATTGAAACGTGTGTGCAAAACCCGTATGACAGCTATTCTGCTGGCCATTGCGCTGGTGCTGGCCGTGGTCATGGCATATCTGCCGGTGACCTTTATCGGTTGGACGGAACTGGATGCCAGCGGAAACGAAGTGCGTTACACGGGTCTGAAAGCAATCCGGAAACGGCAGGAGCAGCAGGTATCCGGTACCATCACGCCGGATGTCATGCAGGAAGCACTGGAAACCTATCAGCGGGTGTACCGGCAGTATGATGCAAGCTCCATCAACGATATCCCGGTCGAGGTATTTTATAAAGAACTTGCCCGGTATCAGCCTCTTGTGAACAACGCAAAGGAAGCCTTTGCCGACCCGAAAACCGGCATGGCACCGGGCGTGATGGGGCTGACCGCAGAGGATATGCAGAACTTTTACAGCCAGCTCCCCAAACGGCTGGAATCGGTGATCTGGCTGGAACAAAGCGGAAAGCCCGGCTATGAGCAGGCGCAGGCCATTGCACAGAAAAAGTTCGATGCTGTACAAAAACCGTTCACCTATTCATTTGGGGTCAGTTCAGACGCAATGGATTACCAGACCCTGTTGAGCTTGCTGCTCACCCTGCTGTGCGCAGTGATTGCGGCCCCGGTGTTTGCATCGGATGCACAGACCGGGGCGCAGGACATCCAACTGTGCACAAAAAACGGCGGTCTGCGGCTAGCAGCGGCAAAGCTAGCGGCGGCGTTCAGTATCACAGGGGCGGCGTATCTGCTCTGCGGCGTGGTGTGGATCCTGGTCACGAATGCTCTATTTGGCTGGGAAAGTACCCAAACTTCCGTACAATGGCTGTTTTCTGTGACCAGCCTGCTGCCGTATACCGTTGGCCAGATGGAGTGGGTCATGCTGGTGGCAAACTTCCTGATCTTCTTTGCGGAGGTGGCCTTTGTGCTGATGGCATCCGTATGGGCCAAGAACAACCTGACCGCTTTGTCTGTGGCGCTGATCAGTGTGGTGGCACCGCTGATTGTTTATATGGTCGTGCCGGGCTCCTTCGGAGAATGGCTGTCCACCCTGCTTCCGGCAGGGGGCATTGGGCTTTCCAACGCATTGCTGTATAAAATGATCAGCTTTGATTTTCTCTATGCAGGCGGGCATGCCTTCTTTCAGGCAGATGTACTGCTGGCATCGGCACCGATCAAGATCGTTCTGCTCGTTGGACTGGCAGCATGGGGGTATCTGCGAAAGACCAAGGTGGCTTAAAAGGAAACGCTACTGAAAAAAGTTCATCGGATGCATAGAAAACTGCATCGGATGAACTTTTGTGTCCTAAGCTCCCTGCCATGAATTATAGTTGTGAATGTACATTTGATTCGTGGTCTAACATTCTTTCCGCAACTTTCTCGTATTATTTTTCAATAATAAGCACAAAGGCAGGTACACCATGTTTCCACAGTGTACCTGCCTTTTTCGTCTTTACGAGTTTAGTGTACCTACTACACCAATCCACCTATTCACTTGTTACACCACACCGCTTTGTAAGGCTCCTTTTCGGGAAAACGTCCCAAAATTGGTGTAGCCCGGGTGTAGTACCGCAGATATCGCCCGAATTTCGTTTGAAAATTCATCGTATCTGCGTTTTAATTTTGCGTTTTACTGCTCAATCGGCTTCATCGTGGGGATGTCATCGACGAGCAGTTATAAGCCTTTATTTCTTGATACTACTCTACAGCGCAAGGGTTGATTTTCGCCTTTCCATTTACATCTCTACACAAGCCTTTATCCGAACTGTATCGTTTGGCGTATGAATTGGCGTAAATGGCGTATGGCGTATTTGGCGTATGCTTTATTTTATTCTTCAGGGTCTTTCCACTGTGCGAACTGACGATCAAGATTTTCAAATTCGGACTTACGCAGTTCCTTGGTCACATCTGCATAGATGTTCAAAGTGGTGGAGATATCCGAGTGTCCCAACGCATCCTGAATCACCTTGATGTTCACGCCCGCTTCGCACATCCGGGTCGTGAACGTATGCCGCAGGGTATGACAACTGAAACGCGGCAGAAGAACGGTACTGTCCGGATCTTTGGCAAGAACTTCATCGTTGCAGTCGCGGATGATGCGGCGGATGGCCTTGTTCAGCGTTCCCTGATGCTGGCACTCACCAAAGCGGTTGACAAAGATAAAGTCCGTGTAACCGTCCACCGTTACCGTGCAGCGGATCTCTGCTTCTTCCTGATAGGCACGTTCCTTTTCAAAGGCTTCTTTCACGAAGTCCATCATCGGAACGGTGCGGATGCCAGCCTTCGTTTTGGGCGAGTGGCAGTTGAAGTAGCAGCCTTTCTTACCGCCGTTGTTCTCACGGTGGTCGTAGTTGACCAGCGTGTGGTTGACGGAGATCGTGCCTTCCTCAAAATCCACATCGCACCAGCGCAGACCAGTGGCTTCTCCTACGCGCAAACCAGTTCCCAGCATGACCGCGAAAATCGGATACCAGTGCTGGTACTTCGGCGTTTTGGAGAGGTAGGACAGCAGAAGATTCTGCTCTGCCACGGTCAGTGCCTTACGGCGGTTGGTTTCAAACTGGTGTGCCTTTTTCAGCTCCCGCAGAACATTGTCCGAAGGATTGCTCCGCAGATAACAGTCATCCACCGCCATATCCAGCACCTGATGCAGAACCGTGTGTACGCTTTCAATCGTGGAAATCTGTAAGCCGCGCTCATCTGCCAGCGTGTTATAAAACTGCTTCACATCCGATTTCTTGAGCGCAGACACTTTCGAGTTTCCGAAATCCGGCTCCACAAACTGCCGATACAGGTACAGATAATTCTGGAAGGTATTGTCCTTCAGTCCTCGCTTGATCTTTGCCCACAGGGTGAACACATCGTTGAGGGCAACATATCGTGCTTCTGTTTTGATACCGTCCAGCGAATCACGCTGAATGTCTTTTTCCTTTTCCCGAAGTTCCTCTAAGGTCGCGGCATAAATAGAATGTCGCTTGCCATCCGGGGAAGTCCAACGGAAATCGTACTTGCCATCTTTGCGCTGGGATTCCCCTTTGCGGAGAACCACACGCGCCTTGTCCTTGCGTTTCGTATTCTGATTTGTTGCCATGAGCGTTGCTCCTTTCTACATCGCGGTGCAGAAAAGAGCGTTGTTCTGTGTTCATAGTACCACAGATGCGCCATTCTCTGCAAGACGTTTTGAAAAATATCCGGGACATTTTCAAAGCGAGTACATTCGCTCCGTATATTCATCCAGCTTGCGCCGCTTGATGAGCCGCTTGGAACCCACCCACAACACGAACTGGCAATGTTCGTTATCCGATAATGAACGCAGCTTGTTGATGCCAATGCCGGAATAAGCCGCAGCTTCCTCCAGCGTCAGGTTGCTCTTTTCCCAGATCGGAACTTGTCGGGACTTGGTCCCTCCATCTTGCTGACGCAAGACCGTTCCGTCGCTTAAAGTCCCCACTGGGGACTTCATTGCTTCGCAAACGCGAACTTCCTTCATAGGCAGACCTCCAATTCCTTGTAACCGAACGCCTGTAACCGGGCAGGAAAATTCTCTTTTTCTGCACACAGGGCATCCGGTGGGCTTTATACTTTTTCTTATCTTTTTAAGGTTACATGGTTACAGAAAGAGGAAAACGCAGCAGTCATGCGGATTTTTCGGTGTAACTGCGGCGTAACCAAATCTGTAACCAGACGTGTAACCGCCGTCCATCAGAAGGGAAATCCCAGTTGCTTGGCTTCCGCATCCGTTATTTCGGAAAAATCTTCAGCCCCGGTTTCGGGGCTGGTTACGCGCTCCCAGCCTTTCTGAACGCCGTACTTCGGGTAACGCTTGGCGGTCTTGTGCGCCTGCCAGCCTTGGATATCGCCGCGCGAAATTCCTGTGTTCATGATCTCGCAGATAGCACGGGTTTCCCACTCTGCCGGGATGTTGGTGTTGCCCAGTGCCTCCGCATAGAGCTGCTTGGAACACACCCGGTCACCCGTGTAGTCCTCCAGAAAGGCATAGATCATGCCCGCCTGTGCATCTTCCTGCATGAAGTCCTGCTGGTGGGCTTGCAGCGTTTCCTGCATGGCAGGGCTGAACGCCAGCTTATAGTTGCCGCTGTTGTAGATGGTCATGGCTTCCGCCCAAAGCTGGTCGATATAGGTGCGGGATTCGGTTTCATCGTCCAGAATGTGCACTTCGGCCAGTTCCGCATCAACCGGAATGGGAATGAATCGACGGTTGCCCGTGCGGTCACGGGGCAAAAAATCCTGCCGATTGGTCGTACCAGCAAAGACGCACTGGCGCAGACGGTCGGCAGGATGGGTCTCGTAGGGGATTTTATAGGTTTCCTTCTGCTTGCTGAGAAAGCTCTTGATTTCCTCGATGCTCTTGGCATTGGCGGTGGCGATCATCTCCGACATTTCGATGATCCAGTGACCTTGCAATTTGCGGTACACATTGTCGTCGTCCAACCGCCGCAAATCGTCTGAGAACCATTCATCCTTGACCGCCAGCAGCCGAAAAAAGCTGGACTTTCCCGCACCTTGCCCGCCAACCAGACAGAGCATGGTCTCAAATTTGCATCCCGGTTGGAACACCCGCTTGATGGCTCCCAGCAGAAAGATTTTCATGGCTTCGCAAGTGTACTCGTCCTCCGCAGCACCGAGGAAGTGGTGCAGGACATGGGCTATCCGCCCCGTCCCATCCCATTTCAGGCCTTTCAGGTAGTCCCGGATGGGATGATAGCGGTTCTCGTTGGCAACGATGCGGATGGCCGATTCAATTTTCTTCTCGCTGGAAATGCCGTATTTCTCCATCCGACGCAGGATATACTTCATGTCGGTGTCGCTCAGCGTCTTGCCGGAGCGGGGCCAACCTACAGGCTTTACAATGTCGATGCGCTCGCTCAACAGGTTCAGCCGGATGGCATCGGCCAGCACATGGTCGTTCTGCAAAATCGTGATGCAGTTTTGGATCGTCCGCTGGATCTCTCCATTGGAGTGCTTGGTCAGCATCTCTTTCACATCTTCAACGGTTCGGGGAGCACGTTCTTCTTGATTGACTTCTTTGCTCAATAAACATCACCTCGTGTTTCTGACTTTTCGGCGGTAGGCGGGACAGATGGCTTCCGCTGTGCCTGTTCTGCCTGCAAGCGATTCAGCAGTTGCAGAACGGAATCCCGTGCTTTCTCCTTGACCTGTTCTTTGCCTTTCTGCCGAACTTCCGGCTTCAGCAGCTTCTCTTGCAGACGTGTAGCGGTGGTCTGCATGGTCTTGAGGAACTTGTCCAGCACGGTATCCAACCGATGGGCGGCGTACTCTCTCGTGGCCTTGGGAGCCTTGCGCTCCGGGGACAGCACCCACTTTTTCGTGTCCTCGATCATCCGCATATCTTCCTTCCGGGTCTCGGT
>ENA-UEYL01000602-UEYL01000602.1-human-gut-metagenome-genome-assembly--contig:-NODE-602-length-35896-cov-71.439236_pt1 | contig 35896 bp, 24 predicted proteins | sample MGYA00242941_ERZ507946 | MGnify/ENA primary metagenome ERZ507946 (study PRJEB26167, sample SAMN06115482) | human gut metagenome | host: Homo sapiens | place: China:Guizhou | collected 2015-03-11...
CGCCTTTGAGCTTCGTGTGGATGCCGTTGAGATAGAAGCCCGTGTCCTTGTCGAATCGGATGCTGCGGTAGCCGTAGCTCACGCGCTTTGACCGCTGAACCCGATTGCCGACTTTCGCGCTGATTTGGGCTTCGTAGAGGTTCGCCGGGGAAGCCGTCAAAAGCGCAGCCGGCGCATTGCTGGGTAGAATGCTCTGCTGATAGCTTGCCGCCAGCCCCGCACCGCCGCCTGCCGTGATGACGGTCGTCGGGGCATAGGTGGTCAGCGCCTTGTACGCGCTGATTTCAGCGGCGGAAAGGGCGGTTTCCACCGGTGTAGCAAGCGCAGCCCAAATAAAAACGTCATTCTCGTCCAAAAACTGCTTAAAGTCATCGAGGGTCGTCGTGCCTTTTTCGGCGAATGCAAAGCCGACAAGGTTATTCTGATTGGCAATCGCCCCGCCGACCGTTTCAGAGCCAAGAGCGGTGGAAAAGTGCGTGCAGAGCACGTTGGACGTGTAAATGCCGCTGAACCACGCAAAGTAACGGTCAACCGCATTTCCCGTTGTTTGCCAGCTAAGCGACGATGTAACCTTGATTTTGGTGATGCGCTGCACGCGCACCCCGCGCGCCAAGTCCACCTCATCGCACACCCACTGCTGACCGTTTTCGTCCGTGTAGTTCCCGCCGGAGGAAACCGGGATGCCCGGCAGTGCGTTCGGCGTTTGCAGCGTCAGCGTCTGCGAATTGTTCGCGCCGTCCGACACCGTGACCGCCACCGTTCCGCCGTCACCCGCGCTGACAATCGGCACGGGCGCGGTCGGGGTCGGCACGCCGTTCTGCGTGCTTTTGCCCCAGACATGCAGCGCCCCCAGCGGTTTCCCCGCCAGCGCGTTCTCGCACGTCAGCGGATTGCCCGATACCGATGCGCTTTTCCCGTTCGCGATTGAATCCCGCTGCTGCGCGTCGCTGATGTGCCATAGCTTCGGGCTGCGATACGCCACCGTCGCGCTGACGTTCTGCGTTTCTCCTGCCGCAATCACCGCCGACGCATCCGCCGTGCCGACTTTCGTGCCGTCCGGGTCGTACAAATCTACCGTGAACGTCGCCGATGCTTCCGCCCCCGTCTTGTTCACCGCGTCGAACGCAACAACCGTTTCGCCGTTGGTCAGGTCACTGTCCAGCTTCGGGGTCGTTACGCGGATGTTCTCCATGCGAATCTGGTCATCCAGCAGCGTCACCAGCTCCACCGGGCGAATCATTCCGCTGCCGGAGTACCAGCGCGAGGACGGCTGTTCATTGCGCACAAACACCGCAATCGTGTTCACACCGCTGACCATCTGTTCCGTCGCATCCACCGCGAACGGGTTGTAGCCGTAATAGTTCTTGTGTACCTGCTGCCCGTTGACGTACACCGTCGATTCCATGTACACGCCGTCAAAGCACAGCACATACCGCCGCCCGTTCTGCTTGTTCACGCTGACCGTCGTGCGATACCACGCGTCGCCGCCATCCAGATACCCGCCCTCATACGTCGCCGGACTGGACGCATTGAAGTCCAGCTCCACCGACCAGTCATGCGGCACGCTGACCGTCCGCCAACTTGCGTCGTCAAACCCCGCTTCCGCTTCCGCCGTCGAGGAATACGCCGTGTTCGCCGTCGCGGAAATCAGGTTGAACTTCCACGAATCAAGCGGAACAGCGGAAACAAGCTGGTCAGCGGTCGTAACGGGGATGCCGATTTCCTCCAGCGCACGAAGGCGCGCATCCAGCGACGAAAACTGCTCCTGCAGCGCCGCAAGCGAGTAAAAACCGGGAACATCCGCCACGCGGTCGGTGGAAGAGGGGAAAACGCAGCCCGTTGCGGCGAAAATGCAGTTCTGCACGTCGCCGCTGGTCAGGGTGACATAGATTTCGATGTCGCCGGGCTGGGCGTAGGCGGCGGGCGGCAAGGTGACGGACGCAATGCTGCCCTGCGCGCTGCCGCTAAGAGGGATGGTTGTGCCGGTGCGCAGGTGCTTGACCGTGCCGGAAACGGCGGTGTCGCCAAGGTCAACGGGATTTCCCGCGCGGAGAACCGTGACGGTGATTCGGTGCGCCCGGCGCGCATCAGTGATGAACAGCGCGGGGATGTTCATGCGGCGCAGGGGGCGGGTGAGATCAGCGGTATAGGTAAGGGTAGTGGTAATGTCAGTCAATTTCGCTCCTCCTTGTGTGATGGGTACGGCGGCGCGGGCAGGTACGCCGCGAAATATAGGAACTTGCGTTCGCTATATGCGCATGATAGCACGGATGCCCGCAATTGGCAAGAAAATTTGATTTCATTTGAATTGGCTTGATTTCATTTGATTTCGCTTGATTTTGCTTGAGGTGGGGAATAGAAAGCCGCGCCCATCTGGCGCGATGGCGTTGTTCGCTTTTCCCTTGCTCCTTCTGCGTGTTTATCCACATTCCTCCCGCCCTAATTTCGACTCTCCCTCTTTCCTTTTCCCCCTCCCTATGGTATAATCATACTGGAATCCTATTTCCGAGGAGCAGAAGACGTATGATGAAGGATCTGGTAGTCATCGGCGGCGGACACGCGGGCTGTGAAGCCGCCCTCGCAGGGGCGCGCATGGGGCTTGATACCCTCCTGCTGACGCTGAATATGGACGGGATTGCCCTCATGGCGTGCAATCCCGTTATCGGCGGCAGCGCAAAGGGGCATCTCGTGCGTGAACTGGACGCAATGGGCGGCGAAATGGGGCGCGCCATCGACGATACGTTTCTCCAAAGCCGAATGCTCAATATGTCCAAAGGCCCGGCGGTTCACGCCCTGCGCGCACAGGCGGACAAGCAGCAGTACCAGAACCGGATGCGTACCGCGCTGATGACGCAGGACAACCTGACCGTCCGGCAGGGGGAAGTTGCCGCGATTGACGTCGAGAACGGGCATGTCACCGGCGTAACGACAACGACGGGGCAGCATATCTCCTGCAAGGTCGCGGTGGTCGCGTGCGGCGTGTACCTCCGCAGCCAGATTATCATCGGGGAGAGCATCACGCCGGGCGGGCCGCAGGGGCTGATGAGCGCGCCGAACCTCAGCGGCAGCTTGACGCGCATCGGCTTTCCGCTCCGCCGCTTCAAGACGGGGACGCCCGCGCGCATCGACGTGCGGACGATTGATTTCGACGAAATGACGCCGCAGCCCGGTGACGAGCCAGTGACGCCGTTCTCGTTTATGACCGACCGCGCGCTGCACAATACCTACGCATGCTATTTGACATGGACGACGCCGGAGACGCACGACATCATCCGCCGAAATCTCCACCGCGCGCCGCTGTATTCCGGCAAAATCCACGGCATCGGGCCGCGCTACTGCCCGTCGATTGAGGATAAAATCGTCAAGTTTGCCGACAAGGAGCGCCATCAGGTGTTCCTTGAGCCGGAAGGAATGCAAAGCCGCGAATGGTATGTGCAGGGCATGTCCACATCGCTGCCGGAGGATGTACAGTGGGAGATGTACCGCTCCGTGCCGGGCTTGCGGCGGTGCGAGCTGACGCGGCTGGCGTATGCGATTGAGTATGACTGCATCGACAGCCGGCAATTGCGCCCGACGCTGGAAAGTCTGGATGTGCGAGGGCTGTTTTTTGCGGGGCAGATTAACGGCACATCCGGGTACGAGGAAGCCGCCGCGCAGGGCTTGCTGGCGGGCATGAATGCCGCTTTGACGGCGCAGGGCAAGCCGCCGATTGTGCTCACGCGCGATCAGGCGTACATCGGCGTGCTGACCGACGACCTGACGACGAAAGGCACGGACGAGCCGTACCGCATGATGACGAGCCGCGCCGAGCACCGCTTATCCCTGCGGCAGGACAATGCGGATTTGCGCCTGACGCGCATCGCCTACGAGGCGGGTCTGGCGACGCGGGAGCGCATGGAGCGCACGGAACGCAAGGCATCGGAAACCGCGCAGCTGCTGGGCGAACTCCGCAAGGCAAAATACACGCCCGGCGTCACGCTGAACGACTGGCTGGAGAAGCATCATCAGCCGGAAGCACAGAATGGGCTAAGCGCAGTGGAACTGCTGAAGCGCCCGGAAATCACGCTGTCAGCGCTGGCGGAGCTTTCGCCGGAGATTAGGCAATTCGGCAAGCCTGCGCAGGAGCAGGCGGAAATCTCGGTGAAGTATGAGGGCTATTTGGAGCGACAGGAGACGCTGATTCGCCACGCGCGGCAGATGGAAGAGACGCTGCTGCCGGAGGATTTGCCCTACGAGGAAGTGACCGGGCTTCGGATTGAAGCGCGGCAGAAGCTGATGAAGCAGCGTCCGCGGTCGCTTGCGGCGGCGAGCCGGATTCCGGGAGTGTCGCCCGCGGATGTGGCGGTGCTGATGGTGTTCTTGGAAAAGCATAAGGGCAATGCTTAAGTGCCTTTGGGCGGGCGGCATTACTGGATGCTTATTTGCAGCTGAATTTTCTTGTTGCAGGGGATTTCGCCTCTGCGGAGGCGACCAAAGGGCTTTCCGATCGCCCTTTGGAAACCTTCGGCGCGGACACCCCCATGTTTCTTGATCTGTATTGTTGCTTGGTATTTTACTGCTCTGAGTATTGCTTCCAAAGAAGCAAAAGGACACTAACTAAAAGCAGTTTCAATAAAGCCCAATAAACTTAGATGTGGATGCGAAGCAGTCCAGAGGGCGACCGCAAAGCCCTCTGGTCGCCTCCGCAGAGGCGAAACCCCTGCTAAACATGCGGGAAAAAGTATGAAGACGCGCGCAACTCAATCGCGCGAAAGGGTCAAGGGGCAATGCCCCTTAGAAAGAAGGAATAACGATGGGACTGTTCGCAAAACTGCGTGAAGGATTAACCAAGACGCGTGATTCGCTGATGGGGCGCGTCGATACGCTGGTGAAGGAAACGAGGAAGATTGACGAGGACTTCTATGAGGAACTCGAAGATATCCTGCTCATGTCCGACTGCGGCATGAAGGCGACAACCGCCATGATGGATGAACTGCGCCGCCGCGTGAGCGAAAACAAGGTCAAGGACGCCGATACCGCCAAGCAGATGCTCAAAGATATCATGATTGAGCAGATGGACATCCCGCGTCCGCCGCTGCGCTGGCCGATGGTCATGCTCGTTGTCGGCGTGAACGGCGCGGGCAAAACGACCACCATCGGCAAGCTCGCCCTGCGCTTCCAGAACATTGGCCGCCGGATTATCCTCTGCGCGGCGGATACTTTCCGTGCGGCGGCGGCTGACCAGCTGACTGTCTGGGCGGAACGCGCGCGTGTGCCGATTGTCAAGCACGCCGAGGGCGCTGACCCCGCGGCGGTCGTCTATGACGGCATCCAGTCCGCCAAGGCACAGGGCGCGGATCTGCTGATTGTTGATACCGCCGGCCGCCTGCACAACAAGAAGAACCTGATGGATGAGCTGAACAAGATGCGCCGCGTGATTGACCGCGAGTTCCCGGAAGCGGATGTGCGCTGTATGCTCGTGCTGGATGCAACGACGGGGCAGAACGGTCTGGCGCAGGCGCGCGCGTTCAAGGAAGTCTGCGAAATCGGCGGCATCATCCTGACCAAACTCGACGGCACGGCGAAGGGCGGCATTGCGCTTGCCATCCGGCAGGAGCTGGAAGTGCCGGTGTGGTACATCGGCGTAGGCGAGGGCATCGACGACTTGCAGCCCTTCAATGCTAAGGACTTTGTGGAAGCGCTATTCTGATGATTGTTGGATAAAGATATTCAAACGAATACTACGGCTGCTGACAACATGGGTTACCCCCAAAAGTGTCGGCGCCGAAGGGGTGGAGGGGGCGATCGGAAAGCCCCCTCCTCGCCTCCGCAGAGGCGAAATCCCCTGCGTGATGAATGCCATTTACGATGGAATAGCAGAAATATAGGAGGGCAATTATGCCGTCTTTATCAACCTATTCGGCGGAGCTGGATTATGCCTACGCACCGGGGATGTTCCCGGCGATGGAATGCCTGCTGCACCGCCCGGAAAGCTGCCGCCGCCTGCTGCTGCATAGCCGAAGCGCCGGAACCGAGGGCGCACAGCGGCTTCGCGAGGAAGCGGAAAAGCACCATATCCGTGTGGAAGAGGCGGACAAGGCGCTTTCCCGCATTTCCGGCAAAGATAACTGCTTCGCGGCGGCGGTGTTCAGCAAGTTCGAGGATGACCTGCGCCCTGACAAGCCGCATATCGTCCTGCATCACCCGTCGGACAGCGGCAATGTCGGCACGATTTTCCGCACGGCGCTTGGCTTTGACGTGCAGGACATTGCCGTCATCCGCCCGTGCGTGGATGTGTTTGATCCCAAGACCGTCCGTGCCAGCATGGGCAGCATCTTCCAGCTGCGGCTGCATGTCTATGATGATTTTTCGCAGTATCAGGCGCAGTTCCCGGAACACGCGCTCTATCCGTTCATGCTCGACGGGTCGAAGTCCCTGCCGGATGTGTTGGGCGACATTCCTGACCGATGGACGCTGATTTTCGGCAACGAGGGCAGCGGTCTGCCGCCGGAGTTCAGCCGTCTGGGGCAGCCTGTGCGCATTCCAAGCAGCAATAAGGTGGATTCGCTGAATCTGTCCATTGCCGCGGCGATTGGGATTTACGCCTTTGCAAGGCGGTGACTTGTAAATTCTTCACCCACAGGCGAAATTTGCTTGACGCAGGGCTGCGCTCTGCGCTACAATGAAGAATGCGGAATCCCTTTTTCGGAAATTGGTAGGAGGAAAGAACCATGAAGCAAAGCATGAAAAAGGCGGCGTTGGTGCTGATGCTGGCGCTGGCGGTGCTGCTTGTGCCGCAATGGAGCAATACAGCGCTGGCGGTCACAACGCCGTCGGATATCACCACGGGCAGTGACCTGCCGCCCGCGCCGCCGCTGCCTACGCCGCCCGCGAAAGGCGAAGTCGTTATTTCCGGCGCAAAGACGGTTCGCGGCGGCGAGAAGCTGACGTTCTCCGTCACCATCGACGGAAAAACCGTCCCGAACAGCGATTTGGAATGGACGTTGTACCCGGCGGATGCTTCGCTGGCGACCATCAAAAGCGGCGTTATTACCACCAAACGTGTGGCATACACGCACTATGTGCAGGTGTCGGCGGCGCTGAAAAGTGACCCGTCGCGCTATGCGAACTTCCGCCTGTGCATTGCGCCGGGCGTGAAAAAAATCACCGTCAGCGCGCCCACGACGTATGTTGATTTGAGCGGCAGCAAAACTTTGCAGCTGAAAGCGACGTGCGACCCGGAGGACGCGATTGCCGATGTCACATGGTCGAGCAGCAGCAGCAAAATCGCGACGGTGGATGCAAGCGGTCTGGTGACGGCACGCAAAACCGGCAAAGTGACCATCACCGCCACGGCGAAGGACGGCAGCAAGGTCAAGGGACGCATCACCCTGCGCGTCGTCAGCGGCGTGACGGGGTTGACCATCGAGGGCGCAAGCAGCGTCGCGGCGGGCAAGTCCATCACGCTCAAGGCGGTGATGATGCCGGCGGATGCGACGGAAAAGGGCGTCGTCTGGTCGGTGGACTGCGACAAGAGCATCGCCAGCATCAGCCAGAGCGGCAAGCTGACGACCAAGAAAGTCAGCGGAATTACGACCATTACCGTGACGGCAGTGTCCCAGCAGAACAGCGCGATTCGCGCCACCCACACGGTTACGATTCGCCCGGTGACGACGGGACTTGCGATTTCCGCGCCGCGCCTGACGATTGACCTCGCTTCCCCGACGCTTCAGCTGACGGCAAAATGCATCCCGGAGGACGCCTCCCAGCAGGTGGCTTGGTCGACCAGCAACAAGCGCATTGCGACGGTGGATGCAAACGGTCTGGTGACGGCGAAGAAGGTCGGCAAGGTGACGATTACCGCCAAGGCGACGGATGGTTCGGGCCGCTCGGCGAAAATCACCCTGATGGTCGGCAGTGCGGTCGGTACGCTGGAAATCCGCGGCGCAAGTGCCGTCGCGCAGGGCAAGACCATCACGCTGAACGCCGTCATCACCCCCGCTACGGCGACGAACCAGAAGGTTATCTGGTCGGTGGATTGCGGCAAAGACATCGCGACCATTGACCGGCATGGGCGCTTGAAGGCTGGCAAGGGGTTCACCGCGCCTGTGACCATCACGGTAACGGCGGTCAGCGCGGAGAACAGCGCGATTACGGCGACGCGCACCGTCCAGATTCTGCCCCCGGTAACGACGGTTGCTATTTCCGCGCCGAGAAACTACATTGATGTGGACGGCGAGGACAAGACGCTTCAGCTGACGGCGCGCGTTTTGCCGGAAGATGCCGCGCAGAGCGTCACTTGGTCGACCAGCAACAAGCGCATTGCGACGGTGGATGCGAATGGCGTTGTGACCGCCCTCAAGGCGGGTACAGTGACGATTACCGCGACGGCGACGGACGGCACGGGTGTCCGCGCGAAGTTCACCGTCAAGGTACAGAAAACGGTCAAGTCGCTGACCATCAGCGGCGCGGAAAAACTCGGCGGCGGGCAGTCCACGACCATCAAGGCGACGATTCTGCCCAAGGATGCCGCAAATCAGAAGGTTATCTACTCGCTCAACTGCCCCGCGAGCGTCGCGACGATTTCGACCAGCGGCGTGCTGACCACGAAGAACGTGACAGAAATCACGACGGTAACGGTGAACGCTGTCAGCGCGGAAAACAGCACAATTTCCGCAACGTGGACGCTTGTCATTTACCCCAAGACGACGAAACTCACCTTGACGGCAGCCAGCAGCTGGATTAACGTTGGCGCGTCGGTGCAGCTGCATGTGTCGGCAACACCCGAAACGGCGCAGATGCCTGTCCGCTGGCGCAGCAGCAACACCCGCGTTGCGACGGTGGATGCAAACGGCGTTGTGCGCGGCCTCAAGGCGGGCACAGCGACGATTACCGTCCGCACGACCGACGGCTCGAACAAGCGCGCGTCCGTGCGCGTGACGGTCGGCATTCCGGCGACGGGCGTGGTGATTACAGGCAACCGCATCGTCCGCGCGGGTGCGACGCTTCGGCTGATGGCGACGGTGCAGCCCGCGAACGCCACGGTGAAGCGTGTGACGTGGGCGGTCAACTGCCCCGCGAGCGTTGCGACGATTTCTGGCGACGGGAAGCTGCGCGTGTCCGCAAACGCGGAAACACAGATTATCCTCGTCACCGCGACGGTGAATGACGGTCAGCGGGTGAGCGCGGCATACCCGGTGTACATTCAGGGCAAAGCCCCGGTGCCGCCCACGCCGACCACCCCGGATGCGCCGGAAAAGTAAGCAGAATAAAGAACAGACCAGCATGGTGTGATGCCGTGCTGGTCTGTTTTGAGTGTGGTTTGGCTACTGGCAGAGACGCTTCGCTGCCTGCGCTCTTGTTGATTTTTTCCTTTGAGTTGAGCGCCCGCAAAACAGTTGGGGCGTTGCCACAAACCCCACAAGGGGAAAATGAAACGGGATGAAGTCCCCCCCTTGACCCCTTCGCGCGATTGAGTTGGCTTCTTCTCCTTGCTTCTTCCGCGTGTTTATCCCTTTAGCCTTCCAATGCAAACGGCGCGAGCGGAAGACCATTCCGCCCAAACAAAGCGACCTTCCCCCAATTCACATATGCATACCTTACCTTCGTCGGGTGGAGCACCGCCACGCTCCGCAAGCGCATCTCCGCCCCATCCAGCGTCACCGACTGCACAGGGTGATACGCCCCGTCCTCCCCGGCAATCTCCAGCAGCAGTTCGCCCGTCTCCCGACGCAGCACAGGTGCGCTCAGCGTGACAACGAGCGTATCTCCCTGCGTATACTTCCCCAGCGCGCGGGGGGATTCCGGCGCGTCCATGCCATAGACGACGCGCAGGGCAACGTCGCACAGGCGCTCACCGGGGGTACGCTTGTCGGTCGGGTGGATGTTGTCGAACTCGCCGCAGTCCAGCAGAATCGCCAGACCGCCGGGCTGGAGGGCGCTCGCCGCGCGTGCCTGTGCAAGGCGCAGGCGCGCCCAGTCGTGCTTATCCTCGTCGCCGGCGGCAATCCACATCGGCAGCTGCACGTTGAGGAAGGGGAGCGAATCGTCGCGAAAGAGCTGACGCAGGCGCATCACCATCGCAGTCAGCAGCACGTCGTAATGCTCGGTTTTCGCGGTGTCATCCTCACCCTGATAATACAGAATGCCGGTCAGCGTCGCGGGAACGACGCGCTTGGTCATCGTTTCAATCAGCCCGCCCGGACGATACGGCGAACCGGGGCCAACCGGCGGATGCCATGGACAAGGGCCGACGGCTTTGTTGATTTCCGGCCACGAGATATCGGGATTGTCCTTCTTCAGCTGAGCAACATGCGCATTCCACGCGTTCATTTCAACCCAAAAGGCATCTTCCTCCTGCCGCCACTGATCGAAGGGCTTGTCGCCGCCCTGCTCACGGTAGCGGGTGATGTAGCGCTGCCCCTCGGCGGTTGCTTCCAGCGCTTCCATGTCCATCCAGCAGGTCACGGACGTACCGCCCCAGTAGCAGTCAATAATGCCGATAGGGCAGTCAATCGTCCGCGCGAGTTTGCGGGCGAAGAAGTACGCGACGGCGGACATATCCAGCGCATAGCCGGGGCGGACACGCTCCCAATGAGACGCGGCTTCGGCGGCAATCGCGTCGTCATCCCAGACGCTCTTTTTCGGGACGTTGAAGTAGTGCACCAGCGGGTCGTCATGCGCCGCGATCAAATCTTGCCCCTCGTCGGCGTTTTGCAGTTCCAGCTCCATGTTGCTCTGCCCGGACGCGAGGTAGACTTCGCCAACCGAAATATCGGTGGATGTGCACGTTTCTGCCCCGCAATGGACAGTCAGTGTGCAGCCGATCGCCTGTTCCATCGGCGGAAGATGCAGGAGGAAGCGTCCGTCGCGCGCTGTGCAGATGCCTTCGGAGAGAATCAGCCCATCCGCCGTCGTCACGCGCCCGGTGACAGTTTGCCCATCCGCCGCCGTACCCCAGACGCGCACTTCCTTGCGGCGGCACAGGACAGCGCCATTGCCAAACAGGGGCGCAAGTTTGAATTCAATTGCCATTAGTCGTCCTTCTTTCCCATAAACGCAAGGTTGTGCGAGATGAGCAGGCAGCGCTGGCGCACGCAGTCCGGCGAACGCAGCGGGTCTTTGGGCGTGTGCAGCAGATAGTCGCACAGGCGGTCAATGTCCGTTTCGGCAACGTGCAGGCGCGTGTCCGACGAGGCATAGTAGATGTACACCTTACCGTCGTCATCCGCAATTGCGCCGTTGGAGAACACGACGTTGCTCACGTCGCCCACGCGCTCGTGCCCCATCGGGCCAAGCAGCATCCCCGACGGTTCGGCAATCACGCGCGACGGGTCATCCAGCGCCGTCATGAAGGCGTACAGCACATAGCGCAGCCCTGCCGCCGTGTTGCGAACGCCGTGCGCGATGTGAATCCAGCCCTTGTCGGTGCGAATTGGCGTTGCGCCCGCGCCGTTTTTGCTCTCGGTGATGGTGTGGTAGCGGCGCAGGGAGATGATTTTCTCCTCATCAATGACGGGGTGCTCAATATCCTTGCACAGCCCGAAGCCGATGCCGCCGCCCGAACCCGTCTCGATGAAATCATCCATCGGACGGGTGTAGAAGGCATATTGCCCGTCCACAAATTCGGGGTGGAGGACGACATTGCGCTGCTGCGGCGAACGGAGCGTCTTGAGGTTCGGCAGGCGCTCCCAGCTCTGCAAGTCCTTCGTGCGTACGATGCCCGCCGCCGCAACCGCCGCGGACAAATCGCTGCTGGTGCGGTCTTTGCTTTCGGAGCAGAATACGCCGTAAATCCAGCCGTCTTCATGCTGCGTCAGGCGCATGTCGTAGACGTTCGTTTCCTCCGCGCAGGTATCGGGGAGGACGACAGGATAATCCCGGAAGCGGAAGCCCTCAGTGGGCTTGTCGGATTCCGCGACGGCGAAGAAGGACTTGCGATCCATGCCCTCGACGCGCACGACGAGGCAGTACTTGCCGTTCAGCTTGATTGCGCCGCTGTTCATGGTGGCATTCACGCCCAGCCGCTGCATCATGAAGGGGTTCGACGCGGGGTCAGCGTCGTACATCCAGAAGGGCGGGATGTGCTCGCGGGTAAGGACAGGGTAGCGGTAGCGGGTATAAAGCCCGTTATAGAAGTGGTCATTGGCGGGGTTCGGGCGCGCGATGAGGCGCTCGTAGGACTCCATCAGGGAGGAAAAACTGCGGATTTGCATAGCAGTGGTCGCTCCTTTTTTCTTGTTTTGGATGCTGATTTTTAAGTTGCTTGTTTTTGATGTTGCAGGGGGAATCGCCTCTGCGGAGGCGACCAAAGGGCTTTCCGCTCGCCCTTTGGAAACCTTCGGTGCGCTCCCATGTTACTTGATTTGTATTGTTGCTTGAAAGAACGCGAGGCACACCGACTAAATCTGTTTCGATAAAGCTCAACAAACTTAGATGGGGACGCGAAGCAGTCCAGAGGGCGACCGCAAAGCCCTCTGGTCGCCTCCGCAGAGGCGAAATCTCTGCATTAACACGCGGACATAGCTTGAAAGTGTCACCAACTGAATCGCGCGAAAGGGTCAAGGGAGGAACTCCCTTGCGGGTGCAGGGCAGCGCCCTGCCGGAGTCCAGAGGCAGCGCCTCTGGCGCCTCCTCCTGCACAAAAAGAGGGATGTACGCACTCGTACATCCCCGCAAAATCAGAAATCGTCCTGCGCGATGTCGTCGCCCCATTGGAGCTTGGAGTGCGCCTTGATGTAGGTGACAACCTCGTCCACCGTGGTGAACGCCAGACCGACGTTGGTGTCCGCCGCGCCGTAGTAGATGGCGATGCGGCCGGTGTCGCCGTCCTGCAATGTAGCGCAGGGGAAAACGACGTTCGGCACGAAGCCAGTCGTTTCGTAAGGCTCTTCCGGCGTCAGCAGGTGGTTTTCGCAGCGGTACAGCACCTTCGACGGCTCGTTGATGTCCAGAATCGCGCCGCCCATGGAGTACACGAAGCCGTTGCAAGTGGTCGCGACGCCGTGGTAGAACAGCAGCCAGCCTTCGGTCGTTTCGATGGGGGCAGCGCCGCCGCCAATCTTGACGGATTCCCACCAGTTGCTGCCGCGCCCCATCACATGGCGATGGTGTCCCCAGTACTCCATGTCGGGCGATTCGGAGATGAAAATATCACCGAAGGGCGTGTGGCCGGAGTCAGACGGACGGGACAGCAGCTTAAACTTGCCGTTCACCTTGCGCGGGAACAGCACGGCGTTGCGGTTGAAGGGAATGAAGGGGTTCTCAATGCGCGTGAAGGTTTTGAAGTCCTTCGTCTTCGCCATGCCGATGGCAGCACCGTAGAAGTCGGTGCACCAAATGATGTAGTAGGTGTCATCCACCTTCACCAGACGCGGGTCATAGGCGTAGTGCGGCATTTTCGGGTTGCCGTTGTCATCCACAAAGGGCACTTTTTCGCGCTCGACGTCCCAGTGAATGCCGTCCTTGGAATGTCCGAGGTAGACATATGGGATGCCGTTGACCTGCTCGCCGCGCAGAACGGCAATGTAGCCATCCTCCCACGGCACAACGGCGGAGTTGAAGATGCGGGCAATTTCCGGCGTGGGATTGCGCCCCATGACGGGGTTCTCGCTGTAACGCCAGACAGGGGAGGAAAGCTTGTAGTCAGCCGGCTTCTCCTGCCACGGAATGTTGGGAAGGGAGGGGACGTTGAGCATCTTGACAGCCATGTTCTCGTACCTCTTTCTTTTTTTCATCCTATTTTCAGCTTCGCCTGTCCCAATTTGCTCGCGCCTTTTTCCCTCTGGCGTTCGGTCGTTCCATTTAGCGTAGCGCTGCTACGCTGCATTTCACTCCCGTTAGCCAGAAGAAAAAATTCGCTTCGCATCTTGGGGCATTCTCAGCTGAAAATAGGATTGTTATGATAGGACAACTGATGGGGGACACGGAAAGCAGTTGCTCTCCGGGATTAGTGCATGACAGACACCGGCGCGGCGGAATCGCGGAAGACGCATTCGCCGCCAATCACCACGCGCCCGACGGTTTTGCGGTCGCCCGCGCAGCGCTCGCCAATCAGCTTGACCGCCATGCGGCACATCGCGGGGCAATTGACACGGAAGGTTGTCAGCGGCGGCGTGTTTCCAGCGGTCGGGCAGAAATCATCGAAGCCCACGACGGAAATGTCCTCCGGCACGCGGTAGCCGCGGCTTTGCAGGTCGGTAATCAGCGCCTGCGCGGACATATCGCAGTTCACGACGAACGCGGTCGGCATTTTCTCCGGCAGCTGGAAGGTGTGGAACATGCTCCCTTCCGGGTCGCGGTCGGAAAAAACGCATTCGGGGCGCACAGGCAAATCCTTCATCAGCATTGCGGAAAGGAAACCGAGGTAACGCTCCATGATGGAGGACGTTGCCTTGATATCCCCGACGAAGCCGATGTCCCGATGCCCCTGCTCAATCAGCCAGTAGGTCAACTGCGCCGCGCCGAAAGCGTTGTCGCTGACAATGGCGTCAGTGGTGACAAAGGGGTCGTGGAAGTCCAGACAGATGACGGGCATTTCCTGCCGCGTCAGCAGCTGCATATACGGGGAGGTTAGCTGCCCCAGACAGATGAGCGCATCGACGTGGCGCGAACGCAGGAGATTCGGCAGGGTCAGCGCGGTCTGCATGTCATGCGTGACCAGCTCCATGATGCCGAAATGCCCCGCGTCGGTCAGCGCCTGCACGAGCTGCTTGTAGAAAGTTGCATAAAAGGACACGACGGAGAAAAAATTCTCCGGAATGAGGATACCGACATCCAAACCGGATGTGGGCGTGGTTTGCGGCGCGTTGGGGTTGACATAGCCGAGTTCGGATGCGCGGCGGATGATTTTCTGCCGCATTTCCTCACTCACGCCGGATTTTCCCGCGAGCGCCTTCGACACGGTGACGGCGCTGACCCCCAGCTGCCGCCCAATGTCACGCATGGTGATACCGCTCATGGTGAAATAAAACCTCCAGATTTGTGGATGTTTGCGAGGGCAAAGTCGCTTTTTGATGGCTCTTGTTTTCTTTTAGACTTCTGGAGTATTGCTGCAGGGGTTTCGCCTCTGCGGAGGCGACAAGGGGGCAATGGAAACAGACGAAGTCTGCGGTTGCCCCCTTGACCCCTTCGCAGCGCACACTCCTGTTTATTGGTTTGTATTGCTGCTTGAGGGAACGAAAGGTACACTAACTAACTGGAGTAATACTATTTCCAGATTCACCTGCGCCATCTGCTTGCGCCTTTTCCCTTCTGGCGTCCGCTCATTCCACTTAGCGTAGCGCTGCTACGCTGCGTTTCATTCACGTTAGCCAGAATGAAAAATTCGCGGCGCATCTTGGCGCATTCTTATCTGGAAATAGTATAACAATAAAAACCTACTATGCAGGAGTGCACCGAAGGTTTCCAAAGGGCGATCGGAAAGCCCTTTGGTTGCTCCCGCAGGAGCGAAATCCCTGCGCAAGGCGAAAGCACATTCAGAAAGGTAAAAAACAGCATGATTGCACCCATCAGCGCGATAGCCGATGGAACATTACGTCAGATGCTCCATCACCCGCAGGCACATGCGGCTGTTGTGGTACGGACACTTCCACTCTTCCACAATCGGCTTGTCCGTCGGGACGCCGGATTCGGACAGCGACCAGAACCACTCGCTGTTCGGACGCGGGTCAACGAAGGCGCGGCGGATGTAGGCAAACTGCGCTTCCGCCTGCCTCAGCCAAGTGGATGCGCCTGTCAGCTCGTAGGCATTCAGGAAGCCCAGCACCGTCTCCGCCTGTACCCACCAGACACGCGTGTGGTCAACTTTGCCCTCGACGACTTCGTTCTCCAAGCCGTGGTCGGTGAATGCGCGTTCGCGGACAGCTTCCGCCAGCGTCAGGCACATGTGCAGATACGGCGCGCGGTTTGATTCGGGCAGCAGCGTCTCTGCCGCGTCCCAAATCAGCCACGAGGCCTCAATGTCGTGCCCGAAGGACTGCATGTCCAGCAAAGAGCGGTAGTTGCGGTCGTAGAAGACCTCCAAGCGGCGCTTGCCCGGATTGTACATCACGTTCAGGAAACGCTCTAAGCAGACTTCTCCGGCGCGGCGCACAGCTTCGTCCGGCATGGCGCGGTATAATTCCGCATAGCCCTCCAAAACGTGCAGCAGCGTGTTCATCGTGCGGGACGCCGTCTCGTGGCGCTCCATCAGCTTCGGGTTGTCAGACAGCTTCTCGTTGCCGACGGGGGTGAAATCCGGCTCATAGGCCTCGCCGTAGCCGCCCGCGTCGCTGCATTTCGTCTCAATCAGGCGGAAAAGCGCCATCGCCTTGTCGCGCGCAGGGGCGTAATCCGGGTCACTTTCGCCGATGGCGCGCATGTACGCCGCCAAGCCGTAAATCGCGAATGCCTGACAATAGGTGTGCTTTGTCTTGTCCAGCGGCTCACCGTCCGCCGTCACCGACCAGTACACGCCGCCGCGCTCGGTATCCTCAAAATGCGGCAGGAATGCGAACGCATGGCGCGCATAGCGCAGCAGGGATTTATCGCCCGTCACGCGCGCCGCCGTCGAGAACGTCCACAGAATGCGGCTGTTGAGGATGCAGCCCTTGTGCGCCCCGCGCTCCACGAATAGGTCATGATTCACATAGCCGAACCAGCCGCCGCGCTCCCAATCGGTCAGGTTTTCCCAGAAGGGCAGAATGGTCGTAAGCAGATGGTGCGAACAATCCTGACGAAACATGAAGCATTCCTCTCTTCCTGTTAGCTTAACAGTTAGGCATATGGGTATTATAACCCGGAAAAATGTCCTTGTCAAGCGGCAAAAGAAGAAAAAAGCTGATAAATATGGCGAAATTTTCACCGAAAGGAACAATGAAAGGAAACGACGTAAGGCTAACGTGTAAACTAATCAGCCGGCAGGAAAAAAAGCCGTGCAGGGGCTTGCTTTCACGACGGAAATGTGGCACAATATAAGGTAGCATTGTGTGTAAACATGGTGCTGCTTTTGCAATTTGAAATTTGAAACTGGGAAAGAAATAGTGGAGGAAATCAATCAATGGCGGAAACACAGAAAATCGTCATTCTGAATTTCGGCGGACAGTACACGCAGCTGATTGCGCGGCGCGTGCGCGAATGCCATGTGTATTCCTGCGTCCTGCCCTATGACGCGAGCCTGGAGACGATTCGCGCGCAAAACCCCGTGGGCGTGATTCTCTCCGGCGGCCCGGCGAGCGTGCTGGAACAGGATGCACCCCGCTGCGACGAGGGCGTGTATCAGCTGGGCGTGCCGGTGCTGGGCATCTGTTACGGAATGCAGCTGACGGCGTATTTGCTGGGCGGCACGGTGGAAAAGGCGGCACAGCGCGAGTATGGCCGAATCACCGTGACGATGGACGATAAGACGAGCCTGCTCTCCGGCATGTCGGATGCTTCCTCCTGCTGGCTGAGCCATACCTATCAGGTGAAGAAGTGCCCGGCTGGTTTCCACCCGATTGCGCACAGCACGAACTGCCCCGTCGCGGCGATGGCGAACGACGACAAGCGCATCTACGGCGTGCAGTTCCATCCGGAAGTGACCCACTCCGACGAGGGACGCGCGGTCATCGAGAACTTCCTGAATATCTGCGGCTGCGTGGGCGATTGGTCGATGGAAACCTACGCGCAGACGGCGATTGCCAACATCCGCGAAATCGTGGGCGACAAGGGCACCGTGCTGCTGGGACTTTCCGGCGGCGTGGACTCCTCCGTCGCGGCGGCGTTGATTTATAAGGCCATCGGCGACCGCCTGACCTGCGTCTACGTTGACCACGGCTTCATGCGCAAGGGCGAAACCGAGCAGGTGGTGAATGTGTTCACGCACACTTTCCCCGTGCGTCTGGTTGCGTCCGACGCCAGCAAAATCTTCTATGAGGACTTGAAGGGCGTTTCCGACCCCGAAACGAAGCGCAAGATTATCGGGCGTGACTTCCTGAAAGTGTTCAAGGCGGAATCCGAAAAGCTCGGCAAGCTGGACTACTTCGCGCAGGGCACGATTTACCCGGACGTTATCGAGAGTGGTCAGGCGACGGGCGCGGCGGTCATCAAGAGCCACCACAACGTCGGCGGCCTGCCCAAGGAACTCGGCTTCACGCAGCTGATTGAGCCGCTGCGGATGCTGTTCAAGGACGAAGTGCGCGCGCTGGGCGAAACGCTGGGTCTCCCGCACGATCTTGTCTGGCGTCAGCCGTTCCCCGGCCCCGGTCTGGCGATTCGTGTTATCGGCGACTTGACCCCGGAAAAGGTGGAGATTGTCCGCGAGAGCGACGCGGTGCTGCGCGAGGAAATCGCCAAGGCCGGTCTGGACGCCGATATCCACCAGTATTTCACCGTCCTGACGGGCATCCGCTCCGTGGGCGTCATGGGCGACGAGCGGACGTACGACTACACCGTCGCTATCCGCGCGGTCACGACGGACGACTTCATGACCGCCGACTGGGCGCGCATCCCGTACGACGTCGTGCGCACGATTTCCGCAAGGATTGTGAACGAAGTGCCGCATGTGAACCGCGTCGTGCTGGACGTGACAACCAAGCCGCCGGCGAGTATTGAGTGGGAATAATACTAGAAAGGCTGAAAAGCCTTGAAAACACGCACTTTTTCAAAACAGGATTGCCTGTTTGATAGCAAAATGATAGCAGTCGCGGCGTTCGTGCTATTCTGATGTGTCGGATGGCGCGAATGGCTTGCGGGTGCTGGAATATAACTTTATTGGATGAAAAAAGGCTCTGCTGACTTCCGTGAAGGAAGAACGGCAGAGCCTTTTGCTGTTACTCGGATTGATTTGTGGGAAAATTGGTGAATATATCGGGGGGATATGGTGCCAGTGACCGGTACCTCATTTGTGCGGTGTTGCCTTAAAATTTTACCATGGAGAGTATTGACAAAATGGAAGAACTTATGTACACTAAATATGCAATTTAACTGTTTGAATTTAACAAAAAGATGGAGAGATACTATGAAGAAGTGGTACGCGAAGTCGAAGCGTCCCGGACGCAAGCAGGTGGAGGTGAAGGAACATCTTTGCGCGGTGGGAGAATTGAGCAAAGAGTATGGAAGACAACTGGGCATGGAAAAAGAAGCGGAAATGGCCGGAACGGTTCATGATGCTGGCAAGCTCACAGATAAATTCCAAGATGTTTTGGAAGGAAACGCATCCAGAGTAGACCATGCAAGGGTGAGCGCTGCGTTTTTGCGGTGGTTTCTGATTGCTACACAAAAATGCACAAGTAAGGAGATTGCAAGTACCAATTACGCGCCCATTTTAGAGGCAATCAATGCACATCATGGAACGCTGCTCTGCTACGACCAGCTGAAGTATTCGCTGCGTGAATGCATGACAGCGCAAAAGTGGTTGGAAGGCAATGATGGAAAGGAGGTTGCATTAACAGGAAAAGAAAATTACCGTGTGCTTGCGGAGATATTTCATGAAGAACTTCCGCAGTGGGAATGTCCTGAACCTAAGATCATGACGCTTGGGGAAGAAGAACGGATGCTTTGGTCGCGAATGCTGCTTTCTTGCTTGGTGGATGCAGATTACACCGCATCAGCGGAAGAGGATGGAGAAATCATCCCGGAGCCGCCGAAATGTGATGCGGAAAACTGGCTGGAGCGCTTAAATGCGCATCGGGCGGAACTGGCAAGGAACTCAACGGCTGATAAAAAACTCAATGCACTGCGGAATGAGTTGTTTGAAACGTGCGGCAGGGCGGGGGATTATGCGCCGGGGATTTACACCCTAACAGCGCCTACTGGCACAGGAAAAACGCTGGCCTTGCTGCATTTTGCGCTGCGCCAATGCCGCAAGAACGGTCAGCAGCGAATCATCATTGTGCTGCCGTTTATTACGCTGACGGAACAGAATGCAATTGAATATCGGAAAATCCTTGGGGATGACGTTTTGCTGGAAGATCATAGCCAACGGCAGCTGACAGAAGAGCAGCGAAAGTTTGCACAGCGCTGGGATATGCCAGTCATTGTGACCACATCAGTGCGATTTTTCGAGGGGCTGTTTGCGGCAAAAGCCCCGAATCTTCGGAAACTGCATCGGTTGGCGAATTCTGTAATCATTTTCGATGAAGCGCAGAGCTTGTCTGCAGAATTGTTTCCTGCGACGCTCAAAACCATTCAGGCGCTTTGCAATCTGCCGAAGAAAAATGTGACGATGCTCTTTTCTACGGCGACACAGCCGGATTATCAATCAATCCCTAATCTTACTTGGCATGCTACGGAGATTTGTCCGAACCATGCCGATATGTATCAGCAACTTCGCCGCGTTCAGGTGACATGGCGAGTTTTGCCGAATGAGAGAATCTCGTGGGAAGAAATTGCGCAGAAAATGGCGGCACAGCGGAGCATCTGCACCATTGTGAACATGAAAAAGCACGCGAAGAAGCTGTTTGATGCGCTGAAATTGGTATGTGAGACGGAATCAGTATTCTACATCACGACGGAATTGTGTCCGGCGCATCGGCGCGTCGTGATAGAGCAAGTCAAAAAGCGGCTGCGCGACGGCTTGCCTTGCCGTGTGGTTGCGACGCAGTGCATCGAAGCGGGGGTGGATTTGGACTTTGACAGCGTTTTCCGCGCGCTGGCCCCGCTGGAATCAATCATTCAGGCGGCGGGAAGATGCAATCGAAACGGCCGCCATCCCGAAGGCGGGCAAGTGCTTGTGTTCCTTCCGGATGAAGATAATCTGTATCCGGATAATTGGTATAGGAAGGCGGCAATGCTGGTTAGTGAATTGCATGATGAGAAACCGATTGATCTGATGAATCCGAGCGACATTCAGCGCTACTATCAGAAGCTCTTTTGGAAGTTGAAAGGGAAGAAGGAACTGAGCGAGGCTATCCAAATGCAGGATTATGCAGGGGCTGAGAAACAATATCGCATCATCAAGAATGACGGCGTGCAAGTGCTTGTGCCATATGAACCTGAAAACAAGCTGTTTGAGAAGCTGAAGGAAGAAGCCTTGGAAAACGGCGTGACGGCGAAGTGGATGCATGAGGCGGCAGCGTTGTGCGTGACTGCATATGCGAATGATGACTTCAACTGTTATGTGGAGCAGCTGTATTTTGCGGGAAAGCGGAATGAGAGCAGGCAGCCATCCGGCTATTGGGTGCTTCGCAGGAAGGATGATTATCATATGGATACGGGGATGCAGTTGAAAAACGACCTCCCAATATGGTGAAAAAAATGCTTATATACCAGATTTGCCATTGACAATTCATTCGATTTACATTATATTTGTACTGACAGCTTGAAACACTGATAGGCTAACAAGCTGAGAATTGAAATAGTACAAAGATAATGCTATCCTTTCTGCTGATTTGGCAGAGAGAAGAACCTGGAGGTGATGAAAAATCATGGAGATTTCAGTGACCGTTTGGGGTGACTTGGCGTGCTTCACTTCCCCGACAACGAAAGTAGAAAGGCTTTCGCAGGCAGTCCCAACACCATCAGCAGCACGAGGCATACTATCAAGCGTCTATTCGAAACCAAAAGAATTTTTTTGGATGGTTACAAAAATTGAGGTGCTGAAGCCGATTCGCTATATCAGCGTCAGGCGCAACGAAGTGAAGTCCATATTGGGAAATAATATGGAACCAATCAGCGCAGAGGATGAGCGGACACAGCGGCAAACGGTTTTCCTGTATGATGTCCGCTACCGCATTACCGCGCAGATTGTGCCGCGGCCGGATTATCATGGTACGGTGGAGCAGCTGTATGCACAGGCTGAACGGCGAATTAAAGGTGGCAAGTGCTTTTGCCAGCCTGCGCTCGGCTTAAGGGAATGCGTCGCGTACTTTTCTGAAAGTGACCCGAACGAAAAGCCGATTCAGCAAGACATGGATTTGGGCTTGATGGTGTACGACATTTTTGACCTGCATGACGCGGAGGTTCGCAAGAAAACGCGGACAAGGCTGTCCCTGTATCATGCGGTGATGAAGCAGGGCGTCATTGAAGTGCCGCCCTATGATAGCCCGGAAGTCTTGAAGGGGGATGCGATATGCTGAGACCGCTGTACGATTATGCCATGCGTTACCAGCTGCTGCCGCCTCCGGGCATGGTGAAAAAGACGGTAAAGGCATGGGTTTGCCTTGGCGCAAATGGCACGTTCCTTGGCGTGAGGCAGGACGGCGAGGATGAATACTTTTGCCCTGACATTGGCAGCTTGGCGAATGGCAAAGACAAGTGCAATGTGCTGGTGGAAAAATACGAGGTTGTTTTCTGGAAAGATACGCCGGAAAGCAAAGTTGAGCAAAGAGAGGAAGGCAAAAAGCCGAAAGACAACACGCTCAAGCATCGATACTTTCTTGCTTCTCTTCAGCAGGCAGCGCAGAAAGTACCGGAATTGTCAGTTTGCGTGCATTTGCTGGAGGACGAAACCTCCTGCGAACAGGTCCGGCAGGAATTGATGCGGCTGAAGCTGAAGCCATCAGACCGCGTTTCATTTGAAATTGCAGGAACGCCTATTGTCGAAATTCCGGAGGTGCAGGAATGGTGGCGGGAGTTTCGTCAGCAGTTCGCGCAGCATGGCGCGGCAGAAAGCTTGTGCCTGATTACTGGAGAAAAAACGATGCCGGTTGCTACCCTGCCGCCAATTAAGGGACTCTTGCAAGTTGGCGGACATGGACGCGGTGATGCGCTGTTTTGCTTTGACAAGCCAGCATTTTGCTCGTACGGGCTGAAGCAATCGGCGAATGCGCCTGTTTCTGCGGAATCAATTGACGCGGTGAAAGCGGCGCTTGACCATCTCATGTCAAGCGAAACGCTTTCGCCAACGTTGGCGGGAATGCGCTTTGTCCATTGGTTTGACTGCTATGTTCCTGCGGAATGCGACCCGATGCAGCAAGCACTGGATGGCGATCCTAAGAATCAGGGAACAGAACAGCAGAAGGAAGATGATGATGGATACGACGACGATGAAGAATTTGATGAAACGGTAGAAGCACCGTCAAATCCTGATGCTAAACGCGATATTGCAGCCAAACGCATCGAGAGCATTGAAAGCGGAGCGGCGACAATCGCGATTCCAGCCAGCACGCAGTATTACATCCTCCTGCTGTCCGGCGTTACAGGGCGTGTCATGGTTCGCAGCTACGACCACGGGAATTACGGCGAACTGGAGGAGAGCATCCAGCAATGGCGCAATGACTTGCAAATGGTCGATCTCGGTGGAACGGGATTCACAAAAATTAATTCGCTGAAAGCAATGATGATTCGTCTGATGCCGCGGCAAAAGAGCGAAAAGAACGTTTTCAAGCGGATGGACAAGGAGCTTTCAGGAATTACGCCAGCGGTGCTGCACGCAATCTTGACGGACAGTATGCTGCCGGATTCCGTGGCGGTTCGTGCGCTGCGATACATTCGCAATCAAATGGCCAGTGCCAGCGAGGAAGATAAACATGCGCCCGTGCCCGATGCAATGTGCTGCCAATGGCTGAAAGTATGGCTGATTCGGAAAAACAATCGAAAGGAAGGCGTGATAGAAACTATGTATCAGGCGGAAAATACGAATGTTGCATACCGCTGCGGCGCGTGGGTCGCCGTGTATGCGAGTATGCAGCAGTTTGCAATGAGAGATGTTCAGGCAGGTATTGTACAGCGCTACTATGCATCTGCTTGTCAGATGCCAGCGCTGGTGCTGGGGCAGCTGTCAATTCTCTCCGTACCGCACCAGGACAAAATCAAGGGCGACTATCTGAAGATGTATCTGGAAATGCTGGATAAGGTGACTTGCGACATTGGGGAGATCCCCACCATGCTGAACTTGGAGCAGCAGGCTTACTTTGCGCTGGGGTATCGCCAAATGACAGCGGAGTTGAATCGGAGACGCAATGAACTGCGGAAATTGAAGAAAGAACAGAAAGCTGCGGCAGAAACGGACGAGGAGGAATAAGAAAATGGCACTGCAGAACCGTTACGAATTTATGTACTATGTTGCTTGCACCAATGCCAACCCGAACGGCGACCCGGATATGGGCAACATGCCCCGGATTGACCCGCAGACCATGCAGGGATTTATCACCGACGTGGCCACGAAACGCCGCATTCGCAACTATATTGAGATTGCTTATCCGGGCGTGCCGGGCATGGGGATTTTCGTGCAGAAGGCGGTGAATCTGAACAAGCAGATTGCGCTGGCAAAGCGCGAAGCAGGGATTGAAGGTGCGAAAGAAAAAAATCCGGTTTATGCGGCGCGCAGAAAGGCGTGCGAACTCTTCTACGATGTGCGCACCTTTGGGGCTGTGATGTCTACTGGCCCCAATGCGGGGCAAGTCCGCGGTCCTGTTCAACTTGCTTTCGGCAAGAGTTTGGATTCGGTACTGCCGCTGGACATATCCATCACGCGCATGGCGGCGGCATTGGGCGGAAATGACAAATCCTACGAGGAATATGAGAAAGCGGAACAGGAAGCGTCTGAAGATAAGCTGCGCACGATGGGACGCAAGCAGATTATCCCCTTTGGTCTGTATGAGGTGCGTGGCTTCATCAGCGCGAATCTTGCAGCGGAAACGGGATTTGATGAAGCTGATATGAAGGCACTGTTTGAGGCGATTCTCAACATGTATGAGCATGACCGTTCGGCGAGCAAGGGCGAAATGGAGGTCGTTTCTCCGCTCATCATCTTCAAGCACGAAGGCACGGATACGAATCCTGAACAGCGCGCACGTCAAGCCAAATTGGGCTGTGCACCGGCGCATAAACTCTTTGAACTGGTGACGGTGCAGAAGAAGGTGGATTTCCCACGCAATTATCGTGACTATGAAGCAAAGGTGGCGCTGGATAAGGTGCCTGCGGGGGTACGGATGGGCTTTTTGAGCAATCCTTATGGGGAAATTGTCTGGGATGAACTGCCGCAGGGAGAAAGCTGGTTTACCCGTGGATGACGAGCAGGAGTATCTTCCGTTATCGTGGCTGTCGCAGGCAGATTACTGTCTGCGGCGCGCCGCGCTGCTGCTGAATGAACGTGTATGGGTAGAAAATGTCGAGACGGCGAAAGGTCGCGCCGAGCATGAACGGGTTCATACACAGCGCGTGGAGCGGCGCGGCGATTTCGTGAAGCTCTACGAGAACAGTGTCTTTTCGGACGAAATGCAAATCAGCGGAAAATGCGACTGCATTGAAGCGGTGCGGGATGAAAACGGCTGCACGATTCCCGCAGTGGATTTCCCGGTGCGGCTGCTGCCGGTGGAGTACAAGCATGGGAAGATACGCGATGAATCAGAATACAAGATTCAGCTTTGCGCGGAGGCGATGTGCTTAGAGGAAATGTATCACACGACGATCCCGGCGGGCGCGCTGTTCTACATTACCGCGCATCGCAGAGTGGATGTGGAACTTGATGAAGCGCTGCGTGAACAGGTACGGCAGACTGTGCAGAAACTCTGGAAAATCCGCCGCGAAATGCTGATTCCGTCGGCAGTTTACGGCCCGAAATGCAAACGTTGCTCGATGCAGGAATACTGTATGCCGAAGGTAAAAACATCCGCGAAGGAATATTGCAAGGCGCTTCTTCTTGAAGCAGAGAGGGTGGAGACGGAATGAAAAAATTACTGGAAACCCTCTATGTGACAACGCCAGACAGCTACCTTTTCTGCCGCAACGAGAATATCGGCGTGAAAATTGGCGGCGAAGAGAAAGCAAGCGTGCCAGCGGTAATGCTGGACGGAATCGTGTGCTTTGGGGAAATGACAGTCTCCACACCGCTGATTGGTTTCTGCGCTGAGCACGGGATTACGCTGACGTTCCTATCGTCGAATGGACGCTTTTACAGCCGCATTTGCGGGCCGGTCAGCGGCAATGTACTGCTGAGAAAAAAGCAGTATCAAGCGCTGGATGATGATGGCTTCCGCATGAAATTCGTGCAGAACCTCCTGGTGGGCAAGCTGCTCAACGAGAAAAATGTATTGATGCGCGCGGCACGGACGCAGGATGCGGCAACAGCAGAGAGTCTTCGAGCAGCCTGCCAGTCTATTAGCCAGTATGCAGCACAGCTGGAGACATGCGCAGGTGTTGACCAAATGCGCGGCATCGAAGGAGCTGCCGCAAAATGCTACTTTGCGCATTTTGACGACATGATTTCCCCACAATGCCACTTCCAGTTTGTGGAGCGCAGCAGACGACCGCCGCGCAATGAAGTGAATGCAGTCCTGTCGTTTATGTACACGCTGCAAACGCGGGACATTCAAGCGGCACTTGAAACGGTAGGCTTAGATCCAGCGGCTGGATGGCTGCACACGCTTCGACCGGGACGGCCGTCGCTGGCGCTGGACTTGCTGGAAGAGTTCCGAGCGCCGCTGTGCGACCGGCTGGCGCTGTCGCTGTTCAACAAACGTCAGCTGACGGATAAGGACTTTGAGTACGATTCGCTGGCTGTTATGCTGAACGAGCGCGGGCGCAAAACGGTACTTACCGCATGGCGTGACCGAAAGCAGGAAGAAATCACGCATCCGTATCTCGGAGAAAAAATCCAAGTTGGGCTGATTGCTTATGTACAGGCCATGATGCTGGCGCGTGTCTTGCGCGGGGATCTTGATTGCTATCCGCCGTTTGTCTGGAGGTGAAAAAATGTTGGTTGTTGTTACTTATGATGTGAATACAGCAACCGAGGCGGGAGCAGCGCGGCTTAGGCGTGTAGCGAAACTCTGCGAACGCTATGGACGGCGTGTTCAGAACTCTGTATTTGAGGTCCTGCTTGATGCAGCACAGCTGACGGCGCTCAAGGCGCAATTGGCAGCGACAATTGATGCAGAACATGACTCCGTTCGCTTCTATCGCCTTGGCAACAGTTACAAGGAGCGCATTGATGTGCTTGGTTGCACTGCGCGCATTGAAGCTGGAGAACTGCTGATGTTATAGCGGAAGCTGAAAACACTCTTTTCGGCGCATGTGAATCATACATGAATGGCCGACCGTCTCGCGCGGCGTGATGTCAAAATTCAAGCGATGATTCTATGAAATATTACCAAAATAATCTCGACAAATTGCGTGGCACTATTGTTAAGCCATGCTGATTTGTAAGGGTTGAACAAAAGATTTGCAGAAATTGCATATCTTTTGCCGTCGCCCCTCGCGGAGGGGCGTGAATTGAAATCTTTTTTAGGCAAGTATAGCGCATGTGCGGCTTGTCGTCGCCCCTCGCGGAGGGGCGTGAATTGAAATTCACCTACACGCTGTATGTAGGTGTCGAACCCGTCGTCGCCCCTCGCGGAGGGGCGTGAATTGAAATTGGACGACGACGAAAAGAATACCGTCGTTTTAACGTCGCCCCTCGCGGAGGGGCGTGAATTGAAATCTCGTACACGATGCCGACGGCAGTGCCGTCGTTCGTCGCCCCTCGCGGAGGGGCGTGAATTGAAATTTTGGAAGGAACAGACAGGGACTATATCGCGCAGAGTCGCCCCTCGCGGAGGGGCGTGAATTGAAATAACCGCCCAGAATCCCACAGAAAAAGGGCGGGTAGTCGCCCCTCGCGGAGGGGCGTGAATTGAAATGTTGACAGCGGCTGACGACTGTGCCGCTGCCGCGTCGCCCCTCGCGGAGGGGCGTGAATTGAAATAGCTTCGTGTTGCCCTTGCCAGTGCCAGCGGCGGAGTCGCCCCTCGCGGAGGGGCGTGAATTGAAATATCCAGAAAGTCTGTCCATGCCATCAGCCCACCGTCGCCCCTCGCGGAGGGGCGTGAATTGAAATGTACTCCGCGCACTGTTTTGCAATCTCGACAAAAGGGGTCGCCCCTCGCGGAGGGGCGTGAATTGAAATAATCCGCGCTCGCAGAAACTCCGCCTTGAGCATCGGGTCGCCCCTCGCGGAGGGGCGTGAATTGAAATACATACTCCGGCGCGTCCTGCGCGCTGCTGGATGTCGCCCCTCGCGGAGGGGCGTGAATTGAAATGTGCGAATCGGTCTACCGTCCGCACCGATGCCGCCGTCGCCCCTCGCGGAGGGGCGTGAATTGAAATATCTCTGCGACTTGCGTCCCTCGCGCTCTACGCGTCGCCCCTCGCGGAGGGGCGTGAATTGAAATACTTTGCTTCTTGTAGTACTCTTTCCACATCTTGTCGCCCCTCGCGGAGGGGCGTGAATTGAAATCGCTCAGACCAATCATCGTGCCGAAAAGCACCGCGTCGCCCCTCGCGGAGGGGCGTGAATTGAAATACAACTTGGTCGGCGAGCATGATGCCGTCGCGGGTCGCCCCTCGCGGAGGGGCGTGAATTGAAATGTTGTCGATGCTGAAGCTCGCGCTTTCTTCCTGCGTCGCCCCTCGCGGAGGGGCGTGAATTGAAATTCGATGCCCAGAATCCGCAGTAACTTCTGCACGAAAGTCGCCCCTCGCGGAGGGGCGTGAATTGAAATACCTTCTGCCCGGTCGCAATGGCAAGGTCAGACGTCGCCCCTCGCGGAGGGGCGTGAATTGAAATATATCCCGCGCGTCCGACGTAATGCGGAATACCTTGTCGCCCCTCGCGGAGGGGCGTGAATTGAAATAGGCTTCCGCCCGTCAGCTCCGACACATCCAGCGCCGTCGCCCCTCGCGGAGGGGCGTGAATTGAAATAATGTCGGCTTTCGCGTCCTCGGACAACTGCGGCGTCGCCCCTCGCGGAGGGGCGTGAATTGAAATGTCGTCCAGTTCGTCAAGAAACGCCTCTGTGTCTGGTCGCCCCTCGCGGAGGGGCGTGAATTGAAATCTGCTCAATCGCGCCGCTGTCTCGCGCTTGTGACGTCGCCCCTCGCGGAGGGGCGTGAATTGAAATATTTATTTCACCCCCTTCTGTGTTATTATTTCGTCGCCCCTCGCGGAGGGGCGTGAATTGAAATAGCTTGTTCATTGCTTTCCCTTCCCAGCTTGTACGTCGCCCCTCGCGGAGGGGCGTGAATTGAAATTTTAACGCAGCTCATGAATACATCTCTTTGTTTGTCGCCCCTCGCGGAGGGGCGTGAATTGAAATAGCGTCGCAGTTTTCTTTTCCGTTTCCACCTGCGTCGCCCCTCGCGGAGGGGCGTGAATTGAAATTGGCGACGGGAACGCTTCGCCACGCTCCCAGCGTCCGTCGCCCCTCGCGGAGGGGCGTGAATTGAAATCAAATCCCCCTGCGCGGTGTAGATGTTTTGGATGAGTCGCCCCTCGCGGAGGGGCGTGAATTGAAATCGCATAGACGGCATTCCTGCCGCGTCCGCCGACTGTCGCCCCTCGCGGAGGGGCGTGAATTGAAATAAGATTCCAGTACCCCCAACACACGCCATGCACCGTCGCCCCTCGCGGAGGGGCGTGAATTGAAATCTCTGTGTATATGTGAAATGTATCAATGCCGATGGTCGCCCCTCGCGGAGGGGCGTGAATTGAAATACACTCCGCGCGCCTTGTGCATCCTCCTATACAGCGTCGCCCCTCGCGGAGGGGCGTGAATTGAAATCGCTTCATGCTCGCAGTGCCGGAAGAGAATCTGGTCGCCCCTCGCGGAGGGGCGTGAATTGAAATTGATATACTATCAATAGGATATACTATCAATCGGGTCGCCCCTCGCGGAGGGGCGTGAATTGAAATTCATGCTTGACTATCTTGGCGGACTGGCAAGCATGGTCGCCCCTCGCGGAGGGGCGTGAATTGAAATAGCAGCGCGAACGCTGCCTCAACCACTCCCAGCAGGTCGCCCCTCGCGGAGGGGCGTGAATTGAAATTGACCTGCGTTCGTTTCGGCGTGCTTGTGGCTCGTCGCCCCTCGCGGAGGGGCGTGAATTGAAATTGGATGACTATGAGCAGGAAACAAGACGGCACCAGTCGCCCCTCGCGGAGGGGCGTGAATTGAAATAATCGACCCGCCAACGGTTTCGTTGATGTTCTGTCGCCCCTCGCGGAGGGGCGTGAATTGAAATTTGGCGACCACATAGGGCACGCCATAGGCCGCTGTCGCCCCTCGCGGAGGGGCGTGAATTGAAATTCCATCGTCGCCGTTGTGTCGGGAAATCCTTGCCGGTCGCCCCTCGCGGAGGGGCGTGAATTGAAATCAATCTGCTACACCGTCGCGGATTTCTGCCGTGAGTCGCCCCTCGCGGAGGGGCGTGAATTGAAATAACGCTTTTTCCCTGCTTCACAAGGCGCATGATGTCGCCCCTCGCGGAGGGGCGTGAATTGAAATCGTTGGTGATGCCTCGCAGTGTCACGATGCCAGACGTCGCCCCTCGCGGAGGGGCGTGAATTGAAATATTATGACGATAATTTGGACGAGCTGTTTGGGCGTCGCCCCTCGCGGAGGGGCGTGAATTGAAATCTTCTCGTCACTCATCGTCGTCTTCCTCCTCCGGGTCGCCCCTCGCGGAGGGGCGTGAATTGAAATTCTTTTAGTTCCGCGCAGCAAAATCTCCTAAATGTCGCCCCTCGCGGAGGGGCGTGAATTGAAATATCGCGGTACATACCGTCATAGGTGCCACGCGCTGTCGCCCCTCGCGGAGGGGCGTGAATTGAAATATTTCCGCAATCGGCAAGGACAAGTACAACCAACGTCGCCCCTCGCGGAGGGGCGTGAATTGAAATTTTTCCAATACCTCATCAATCAATTCTGCCGTGTCGCCCCTCGCGGAGGGGCGTGAATTGAAATCAAGCCAACAGAGAACCCGTCGGAAACGCCGAGTCGCCCCTCGCGGAGGGGCGTGAATTGAAATGCCATACTCGCCCTTGAGCGCGTCAATCAGCTTGTCGCCCCTCGCGGAGGGGCGTGAATTGAAATTTTCCATTCGTCCCCGATGCTGCACCGCTGGAACGTCGCCCCTCGCGGAGGGGCGTGAATTGAAATAAACTGCGTCATACAGAGAAGCGGAACGCCTAAGGTCGCCCCTCGCGGAGGGGCGTGAATTGAAATGAAGAGCGTTATGCAGTGACGGAGTATATACACCCCGTCGCCCCTCGCGGAGGGGCGTGAATTGAAATAGGATGGGCTTCAAGGCGTTCATCACATCGTCGAGTCGCCCCTCGCGGAGGGGCGTGAATTGAAATAAAAGAATCCGCAAGCATGAGCGACGCTTCGTGCAGTCGCCCCTCGCGGAGGGGCGTGAATTGAAATATCTCTTCCGTCGGGATGCAGAATACTTGGAAAAGTCGCCCCTCGCGGAGGGGCGTGAATTGAAATGCAATCATGGCTCACTCCACGGCTCGCGTTTGGCGTCGCCCCTCGCGGAGGGGCGTGAATTGAAATCCTTCTCGATGCTGTGGGTATCGACGGGAATGCGTCGCCCCTCGCGGAGGGGCGTGAATTGAAATAAGATAATACGCGAAAAAATTTTTGAGGTGTTTGTCGCCCCTCGCGGAGGGGCGTGAATTGAAATCTTAACTTTGGCTATATTTGTTGCGCAACAATGTCGCCCCTCGCGGAGGGGCGTGAATTGAAATAATTTTGGCGGCAATATCGCCATTCCGACGGGCGTCGCCCCTCGCGGAGGGGCGTGAATTGAAATACGACGCTGCCGGGCATGTCGCCGCTGGTAACGTCGTCGCCCCTCGCGGAGGGGCGTGAATTGAAATATCACGTCCAGCAGATATTGAGCGTTGGCCATCGGGTCGCCCCTCGCGGAGGGGCGTGAATTGAAATTTTATCAAACGTTTTTGTCAGTGTGAGCAGATTGTCGCCCCTCGCGGAGGGGCGTGAATTGAAATGCTTGTAGCACGACTTTCGCGGAAACAGTATCGGTCGCCCCTCGCGGAGGGGCGTGAATTGAAATACGGAATCCGCACATTCTTCCGACGGCGGCGGGAGTCGCCCCTCGCGGAGGGGCGTGAATTGAAATATCGTCGGATTCCTGCACACTCTGCGCATCGGCTTGTCGCCCCTCGCGGAGGGGCGTGAATTGAAATGCTTTGGCGCGATAACCTCCGTTCGGGATGGCGAGTCGCCCCTCGCGGAGGGGCGTGAATTGAAATATGAACGGTCTGCCGGGGGTGTATCCTCCCGGCAGTCGCCCCTCGCGGAGGGGCGTGAATTGAAATTTTTCGCGCTCCGTTTTCAGCAGCGCGCCCAGCGTCGCGTCGCCCCTCGCGGAGGGGCGTGAATTGAAATTCCCAGATGCGCCCGAATCTGCTTGACGATTACCGCGTCGCCCCTCGCGGAGGGGCGTGAATTGAAATATCTTGCCTGTTGCCAGAACCTCGTTCTTCGCAACCGTCGCCCCTCGCGGAGGGGCGTGAATTGAAATATAAACGGTCTGCCGGGGGTGTATCCTCCCGGCAGTCGCCCCTCGCGGAGGGGCGTGAATTGAAATAGCCCCGCGAAGGAATCCAGCTCTAATCTGTACGTCGCCCCTCGCGGAGGGGCGTGAATTGAAATGTTTTGTCCGCCTCAACGCTGACGATTCGCGGGCGGTCGCCCCTCGCGGAGGGGCGTGAATTGAAATTCGACGTGAAGCCAGCCGCCACTATTCCCGATGTCGCCCCTCGCGGAGGGGCGTGAATTGAAATTCGCCGCCGAAGCGCGTAAATATGACGGAGGAACAGTCGCCCCTCGCGGAGGGGCGTGAATTGAAATAAATGCTACCACCCGGTATTCTCGACGCTTAAGGTCGCCCCTCGCGGAGGGGCGTGAATTGAAATTCTTCTCGTGTCGGCTCTTTCTCCCAGCACCGCCACGTCGCCCCTCGCGGAGGGGCGTGAATTGAAATAACAAAATGCTTTCTGCACCATTTCCGCGAAGCGTCGCCCCTCGCGGAGGGGCGTGAATTGAAATCTTCGCGGCTTCGCAAAATTGATAGTCACGGGGCAGTCGCCCCTCGCGGAGGGGCGTGAATTGAAATACTTTTCCGGTTGTTCTTCCAGCCGACGCAGTAATCGTCGCCCCTCGCGGAGGGGCGTGAATTGAAATAGGAAGTGTTACTGTTGCGAATCCTGCCTCGTCAGTCGCCCCTCGCGGAGGGGCGTGAATTGAAATTTATCCCCAAGGAGGAGTGGCTGGACGTTGGCTTCAAGTCGCCCCTCGCGGAGGGGCGTGAATTGAAATGTCGTCGGCGGTCATCCAGCATGGGCGCGCCGCGTCGCCCCTCGCGGAGGGGCGTGAATTGAAATTCGGCACGGCGCAGATTGCCGACGGCTCCATCACGTCGCCCCTCGCGGAGGGGCGTGAATTGAAATAGCAGACCGCCGGACAGCATGTAGGAGGACGTGTGTCGCCCCTCGCGGAGGGGCGTGAATTGAAATTCAATGGCGGCCATCTTCACCTGCAGCGACCCCACCGTCGCCCCTCGCGGAGGGGCGTGAATTGAAATTGCCCTGGTGGGGCGGCTGCTGGTGGGGCGGCTGGTCGCCCCTCGCGGAGGGGCGTGAATTGAAATGTTCGGCAGCAGTTCCAGCATATCGGAAAAGACGTCGCCCCTCGCGGAGGGGCGTGAATTGAAATCGACAACCCGCAAGGAACGTCTGACCGCCCGATTCGTCGCCCCTCGCGGAGGGGCGTGAATTGAAATGCCGCGCTCACGGAGGATAGCGACGAGCTGGACGTCGCCCCTCGCGGAGGGGCGTGAATTGAAATTGTTCAGCCACTGCCGGATTGCGCTTTCCTTGTAGTCGCCCCTCGCGGAGGGGCGTGAATTGAAATAGAATAAGCCCACCCCCTAATTTTTCAAGGCCCACGTCGCCCCTCGCGGAGGGGCGTGAATTGAAATATCGCAGCGACTGCCGCGTCCTCCAGTGCCGCTTGTCGCCCCTCGCGGAGGGGCGTGAATTGAAATGTAATCCACCGCATCATCGTGCGGCCGGTGGAAGTCGCCCCTCGCGGAGGGGCGTGAATTGAAATGGAATGATTCGCGGGCTTTGCGTGCCGACGGTGGGTCGCCCCTCGCGGAGGGGCGTGAATTGAAATTTTCCCGATGCGGAGCGAATTTATTTCCGCCGCGGCGTCGCCCCTCGCGGAGGGGCGTGAATTGAAATTGTCTGCCGGTGGACTTCCAGCTGCTCCGGCGGCGGTCGCCCCTCGCGGAGGGGCGTGAATTGAAATTTTTTTTATCCAGCACTTTTCTGCGGGCATCCGGTCGCCCCTCGCGGAGGGGCGTGAATTGAAATCGCCGATGCCGCGCAGAAATTCAGGCGGCACTCGAGTCGCCCCTCGCGGAGGGGCGTGAATTGAAATAGGCTTCCTTGCGCGGGTAGAGCTTGAAAATGCGCGTCGCCCCTCGCGGAGGGGCGTGAATTGAAATTCGACGGGTGTTGCAAGCGATGTCCAAACATATACCGTCGCCCCTCGCGGAGGGGCGTGAATTGAAATGGCTCATCCTGCACGGGCAGGAAGCTGTCTGGAGCGTCGCCCCTCGCGGAGGGGCGTGAATTGAAATAAAGTAAGCGTGGATAGCGGTACGCCGGTTAAAGTCGCCCCTCGCGGAGGGGCGTGAATTGAAATGCCCTTGCGCAGGGCGTCGGCGTTGTGCAGGACGTCGCCCCTCGCGGAGGGGCGTGAATTGAAATTTGTGGATGCGCTGCCCCTGCCGCCGCGCCCCGCCTGTCGCCCCTCGCGGAGGGGCGTGAATTGAAATGAGTATGCCCTCCAGCCGTCCGGCACTGTAACAGCGTCGCCCCTCGCGGAGGGGCGTGAATTGAAATCATAATCTGCGCGATATAGTCCCTGTCTGTGCCGTCGCCCCTCGCGGAGGGGCGTGAATTGAAATGTGCTATACTCTAATCGTGACCGGGACACATGCCGTCGCCCCTCGCGGAGGGGCGTGAATTGAAATTTGCTTTTCGCGGCGGCAACACTCATGCTAATAGTCGCCCCTCGCGGAGGGGCGTGAATTGAAATACATTCCGATGGCGCAAATAGAGGCTATCATTGTCGCCCCTCGCGGAGGGGCGTGAATTGAAATAAGGTGCATGCCTTTGCCGTGCCGGGGCGTGGGCTTGTCGCCCCTCGCGGAGGGGCGTGAATTGAAATATGCAGCTCACAGCGGCGGACATGATATTGTAGTGTCGCCCCTCGCGGAGGGGCGTGAATTGAAATTTTCTCCTGCTGACGGATGGCAGCTTCCAGCTCGTCGCCCCTCGCGGAGGGGCGTGAATTGAAATAGCATCCGCGTGTGGCGGCTGGCGTTGGCAACCCAGTCGCCCCTCGCGGAGGGGCGCGAATTGAAATATCCAGCGGATGCACAGCGGCGACCGCGGAAATGTCGCCCCTCGCGGAGGGGCGTGAATTGAAATACCTGCGAAGGGGAACTAACGTACCTCGTGGAGTCGCCCCTCGCGGAGGGGCGTGAATTGAAATACAGCGCCGCAGCCGGCCAGAAAAACCAGAGCCGTCGCCCCTCGCGGAGGGGCGTGAATTGAAATGAGGTTCGTTTGCAGCTTGCGCATCTCATTCGAGTCGCCCCTCGCGGAGGGGCGTGAATTGAAATCGGATAGCAGGGAATGGTATTTTTCGCCAATACTGTCGCCCCTCGCGGAGAGGCGTGAATTGAAATTGCTCGTAGCCGTTCAGCGTAAGCGCATCGACCGTCGCCCCTCACGGAGGGGCGTGAATTGGCGTGGCTGCTGGTTTTCAGGAAAGAAGGTCAGCAGCCGCGTTTTCGCCCTCTGCTTCCGCTGCAAAAAAACTTTCCGCACCCTCTTGACAAAACCGTTGGAATAGGGTATAATAATCAATGTCGCCGATAAAAGCGACGGAATGACGCGGGGTAGAGCAGCTTGGTAGCTCGTCGGGCTCATAACCCGGAGGTCGTAGGTTCAAGTCCTACCCCCGCAACCATTTGGCTCAATAGCTCAGCTGGCCAGAGCATTCGGTTCATACCCGAAGTGTCATAGGTTCGAATCCTATTTGAGCCACGAACGCCGCAGAGAAATCTGCGGCATTTTTTTGTTGTACGCCCGCCATGGGCAATAGCTTGGTGGTGAAAGTCCACTACACGCTTGGTAGTAGGAAGTGTTAGCCGA